>OGXX01000022.1_pt1 | contig 128322 bp, 104 predicted proteins | sample 1576301 | NCBI WGS metagenome assembly OGXX01 (sample SAMEA3541469, study PRJEB24748) | human gut metagenome | biome: human gut; feature: human-associated habitat; material: faeces | place: China | collected 2012
CAAATGGAACCTTTTTTGTGTTTGTAAGTCCCGTTACTGCGATAAATCTATTAATATTATCAATATCTCGGTTTCCGTAATAACTAAATTTCCAAACTACATCATCCCCAGTTTCTTCAATGATTCTCTTGAAATAGGGTAAGTCAACATCATTCAAAGAATGTCCCAATACAATTATTTGCTGAATGCCATTCAAGCTATTAAAATATTTGTCCTGACGAGAAATGATTGCATCGGCATCTTTATAGACATCGTTCATCCACCCTATAACTTTAGCACGTGTTTCTTGCTTAAAGTAAAGATCATCATCATCAAAGGCTGTATCTTTATCTCGTAAATTTGAATGTCCCACAATGTATTCATCATGATCATTGTTCCTCGATCCATGTATATGAAAAACATTTTGCATCGGAATATTATATATAGTTTCGAGAGTATCAGTATAATTAAATGTCAGATATTGAGCATCCTTGCTTAATCTGATGATTCTTTCGGCTCCATTTATATCAATATCGTTGACCCAATTCCTAAATTCCGCTTTAAGGTCTTCCAAAAGAGGATGAAAAATAAAATCTGGGCTGTCAGCATATGCTGATTCAGAACGAGTCGGATGGTCTATATCGAACTCTTCCTCGGGATTACAAAAATCAATTATAGAATCTTCATTATACTGACCGAGAGCTGTTTCGATATCGCTCCAAAAATCTGTTTGATTACTAAAGAATATATCCATCAAATCAACAAATCGTTGGTTACCTCGTCTGATCTCATATTTTCTAAAATCCGAATACTTTGATTCAATTTCGTGAGCAATATCAAATCCATTTCCGATTATAAACAAGGTAGGTATAGGATTACACCCATCTAAAGGCAAAGTGCCGTCTGATATAATTTTATTGTCCATTTGGGATATTATTTTTTTACTATACTCTAACAACAAAAATCATGCCACTAAAAATTATAATCCCTCACATCAGCGTGAATGTGAGGGATTATAAATAATTAGTAGGAAAATAGTGCGGCGAACTCGGTCAGGCGACGAGTATATAAGCCTTTGTGTTTCTTGTCTTTGTAGCGGCAATGAGAAACGTAGGACTTGAAGATGTCGCGGTTGCCGGATTTGAGTTTCTTCAGGACACTGCTCTTGTTGACTACGCCGGGGACGCAGTTGTAGGCGAGGCAGGCTAACAGTATGGAATCCTTGCCATATTGCGAGTATAAGGCACAGAATTTGCGGAGATCTTTTCGCAACAGTATGTCGGCCTGTCTTTCGGTGAGCTGTACGCCACGGCGGTAAGGCTCACCCGGCTGGACTTGGTGACCGTAGCCGACATAGGGCCAGTGTTTCGGTTTGTGTAGCGTTTCAAACTTTTTGATTATCAGCACGGCACGTTCAAAGGGAGGCAGCTCCATTATAGACCGCTTTGCGTTGGCGGCGGGCGTTGCCGCCACAAGGGTCAGCAACGCCACGAAGAACATCATCAGTTTCTTCATCATCGGATAACGGGTGTTACGGGGCCGACAATCGGGCCGATGATTTTGCCACCATCATCATCGCCGCTGTCCTTGCCGTTGAACTCGAAGGTCTGCTCCCACGGGGTTGAGTTGAAATTGTCCTGTATTACCACGAGAAATTTATGGGCATCGGCACTCTTGGCGGTATAGTTGAGCCGGAATGTTTTGCTTTCCAGAAGCACACGGTCGTTGTTGACCAGCACCGGGCCGTCAACGAGTTTGAGGGTGCCTTCGCCGTCATACTGGAAATAGCGGATGGTGTAGAGGGTGTTGGCATAGTTGCCCTCTGGCTTTATCTCGAAGCGCAGTTCTACCGTTTCGCCCTGCTTGATTTTGTCGCCGTAGGGCATGACCTCCACCGTGAACGGATAGGACTGCTGCACATCGAGGTCGTCGGAACAGGAAGTCATGGAAATTACGATTGCTAACAGAGCAATCCAAAAGCCGAAAAAGCGGCCGGGTGTGAGGCGAATATCGCCGATGCGTGAAAAGAAATTTGTAGTCATAATTTGAATTTGGGTTTAGTGATTTGTTTTTGAGTGAGCGATTGCAGATAATCGTTCAGATCCTTGTGGTCGGGATAGAGCGTGGATTTGTCGCTCACCCTGTCGCCGAACTCGCGGCGCAGTCTGGCGACTGCCGCACGCCCGGCGGTGTCGTTGTCGAGATAGCATAGTATCAGTGGGTATTCCTCAAGTACGGGGATTGCCTTGCCGACATTAGCCACAGAGTTAAGCACAACACTGTCGTTGCCGTCGTTGAATCCGAGGCGTTCAGCCGAAAGAAAGTCTATGAAGCCCTCGAACACGTTGCATCGGGAGTGATCGCCGGATATGCGTGTAATGTTTTTGGGCGGATAACTCCCCTTGAAGAACGGGTTGCGCAGCTCGTAGCCGTGTGCGTTGTTCTCAAAGCCGAGGGCGTAATAGTGCTTGCCATGTAATGTGTAATCCACTTGAACACAATAGCGTTGTGCAATCTCTTTCGGTATGCCACGTTGTTCTAAATAGCGGAGCAACACGGGCGATTCCAGACGGGATATTTCCACATTCTCGAATGTCGGTTCCTCTACGAATGGCACCGGTTTGTAAGGCTCTGCCACAGGCATATCCATCTTTTCGGCGATATACCGCGCCTGTTCAACAAAATCGGTCTTGCCTGACATTACCCCGGCGAGCGTGAAGATGTCGCCGCCTTCGCCTGTACCAAAATCGAACCACACGTTTTTTCGGGGGTTGACATGGAACGAAGGCTTACGCTCGTTGCGGTACGGGGCATAGAACCACAGACCCTTGCTGTCGCGTCCCGTCGGATCGTAGCCGAGCCGGTGCAGGAAATCCATAAGGGATATTCCTTTGATAGCGTCTATATCCATAGGCTAAAAGCGCATTTTGCGACCGGGTTTCGGTTTCGGGGTTTGCTCCTTCGGCTGCTCCTGCACGGCATCAGCTTTTTTGCCGTCTTTGTTCTTGACAGGCATTGCCAGTATCATATCAGCATTGGCACTCTCGCCGTTACCCAGAACCTCGTAACATTTGAAGTCCATGATCTTTTTCATCTCGACGGCGATGAAAAGATTTAATTCCGATCGGTTGCAACTGCCGGTTATCTCGTAGGCGAGGTCGTATATTCCTCCGTAGCATTTCTCCGGCTCTTGACTTTCATACCAGCCGTTCTTTTCGGTATCCACAATGATATTTCCACCAGTGGAATACGGGCTGTCGTATGTCAGACGGTTGCCGTCGCGCGCTGTCGGCTCATAGCCCATAGCCCGCATGAAATCCGTGAGAGGCAGATTGTGAATGTCAAGGTCAAATACTTTAATGCCCATAGCTCACTCGATTATGAATTTGACACCGACGCCATACTGCGTATGGAAATGCCCCGTTGAGTTGCCGAACACAAACCTTTCCTTCACATTGGCTGTCAGCGCGATTTTATCAGAGAGATAGAAATCAGCCGAGAGAGTGAGCGCACCGCCATATATGAAGGCATCGCCGTTGTGGAGAGTGGAGCCATCGGATAAGACCTGCTTGCCCCAGTTTACCGTTTCATATCCACCGAGTGCCGATACACCGCCATAGAGGTGGAAAGTCTGCGAATAGTCGTTGACAAGGTGGAGATTATAGCCCGCCTCCGCCGTGAACTGCGCCACCGGGATGCGACCTTTCTCACCGTAGGGTTTATAGGTCTGAAGATACTCGCCGCCGAAACTCCAAGTGTTCGCGCCGCCTTTGAACACCAAGTAATTCACGCCGAATGAATATCCGCAGTCGCGGGAATTGCCGGTATAGAAACCGTCTGCCATATCCGCCTTGATTTCCACGGCTGACATACCGGGGAGGCATCGCTGGGCCATTGCTTGCCCGACCCCAAAGAAACCAATGAGGTGGGCAAACATGGCAGCGATTATCATCATCGCTTTTCTCATAGGTTACTGTATGCTTAATTCGTCGATTACGTTTGCACGCACAATATCCTCGTTTTCAACCACGAAGGACTGATGTCTGCCGCCTTCCTTTTCGGCGACCTCGATAACGAGCTGCTTATCGTCGGGGATTGTGAATTTCTCCAGAGCGAACACCGTGCGTTCAGAGGATTTTGCGGGAACGACTACGACATAGTTCTGTGCGCGTAGTGGTTCAAGTATCTGCTCCTGCATAGCGGTACGCTTGATAACTTTCTTATCCACAATTTTGAACGACACAAAATCGACATCGAAAGGAATGTTGGAGGTGTTCTTGATTTCCGTATGGAAATACAGCAGGCCATTGTTGGCATAGATTGATTTAAGGAGGAACTGCACTCCGAAACGCTTTGAGCCGATATGCTTGATTTCGCGCTTATTCTGCTTGTGGATAGACTTCATAATCAGCTTTACAAGCATAGGTGACTCGCTCCCCAACTTTTCGAGATATATCTCCTGAGCGTTGTTGGGACGGTTCACCGCTTCGCCGTCGTGCAGAAAGTCTGTCATCTCAATATTGAGCAACAGCGGTTCTTTGGCAAATTTCACGTTGAAGCTGTAATATGACCCATCTTCTGTTATGACCGACAGGTTTGTTTCCTGCTTGAATGACTTGAAGGCGGATTTGACGCGCAACACGTTCTTTGCGCCGTCGGCAAGTCCGGCGACAAGGTTTTCATTACCCAAATCGACATAGGTGATCTCTGCCGGGAAGATAATGTGCGTCGTTTTCTCATAGCACACCTCTAAGGCGTGGGGCGGTATCATGCGGTCGAAACCGACCTTGCGGGTAAGCCCGCTGAACTTGTCGCCGTCGGTGTAGTTGGCGCCATAGACATTGAGGTCATGTTCGGCTACCTGTTCTGTGTCTGGCGACACGTTGTTATCGGTGTTTTTGACCGACTTCGTTCCGGCAAAAGCCGGGGTTGCCATTGCTATAACGGCAACGAGGGAAAGAAAAAATAATTTGAAATTCATTTGATTGTGGATTAAGTGGTAAATAATCATATATCTTCCGGCTGGTGGAGCATCACGCGGTAGCCGGCCTTGAGGTGGACTTTCACGGTTCGCAGTTTCTTGTTGAGATACTGGCTGACACCGTTTATCAGCCCTCTGCCGACATCGGAGGCAATCTGCGCCCCGGTATTGGTGGAGATGTTTATCGAGCTGCCCATCGTACTGCCCATATTGGCGCCGATTTCGTGAAGCGCGTCACTCTCCATAGAGTTGGGAATGTTGATACCCTCCTGACCGTCGGAGTCATAGACCTGCAACTCCACATCGTAGATGGAGCCGTCGCACTCGATAGAGGATATTTCGATTTCCAGCCTCTCGCCCTGCACTCTTGCAGATCCGACGATTACGGTGTTGCGTGGTATCAGCCGTGAGCCTACCCACATCGGTTCAGTAGTCCGTAACTTTACACTCTCGCCGTCGGTTACACTCTGATTGTTGGCGACAACTGCGGCGATTGTGTTTTTATTTACAATTCCGGATGATCCGACGGAGGTGTTGAAACTTCTGCCTGACGAGGCACTGAGGGATGATACAACATTTCTATTGACCTGTGCCACCGGCTGCACGTTCCTTTTACCTTTTTCATCGTCGGCAGGAGCCGGAGGCGGACAGTTGCCGCCGTTACCCATATACTGAGCCGCCAACTGGTAGGAGCGTTCAAGCATTTCCATCTGGTCGGGCTGTTGTTGCTGCTGCGCCATAGCATTTTGAGCTTCCAGCTCGTCTATCCTTGCCTGCAACTCGGCGACCTGTGCCGCCTCATTATTTTCCGGCACGAAAAAGTCATCGAGTGAAGCCTGCACTTCCTGATATGCCTGCGCCGATGTTTCCACCGCCGTGGGCTGACGCACACCGCTGTCTTGGGGAGTCGTGGCGGTGAGGGTATCGAGGACGGCCACCGTCTGCTGACGCGCCTCTTTCTCCTTGGCGGCTTCGGCTGCCTCATATTCCGACATCTTGTCTTTCATGCCGTCGTTCTCTCCTTCGGGTATCTCGGTGTTGAAGGCATCGCCCACGCGCTCGTCGCTCTTGTTGAGGCTGGTGTAAAGGAGCCATAGTATCACTGCGCCGCACAGAACAGCCGCCGGGAACACGACTAAATATTTCATCATCTTCTGCCGTTCAGCCTGCGATTTGGGCTGGAAGAAACCGTTAATCCTCGCTTTCCATTCCTGCATCGTCATAGGCAACGGTAGTTATCGGTTTGACATCGGGTTTATGGATTTCCAAAGGCTGTATATGCTCTACATTCACAAGACGGCCGGAGTGACCCAGCCCGATCTTATAGCAGGCATGACCGAACACGAAGAAGGCGATAAGTACGAAGGCGCAGAGCATGACGCTCACGACCATCAGCCGCTGTTTGTGAGAAAGACCGTCGCACAGGTTCCTCAATCCGGAAGAGAGCTTCCCCTTCGGGGCGCGCCACACCTTATTATATACGGTGTCTCTCGCGGCACGCAGATTTGAAAATACATTCATCGTTTGGTAGTGATTATATCCTTGTTTTCAAGGATGTTGAAACCTTCAATAATAAACCCGTTGGGATTGTCGTCGGAGCGCGACACATTTGACAGACGGCATACCGTTATCAATGTGCGCTCCGTCATGTTGGACTCACGGATAATCATCTGGCGCGCGTATGTCCTGGCGGTATAGGGATATGTGTTGAAATCACACACCACGCTGTCAACCTGCACGACCTGATTGATATTTCCGGCTATGATACGGTTGTAGTAACCTTTCTCCGAGAAATCGGTATAATAATTGTATGCCGACTTGTCGCTGAGTATCAGCGCACGGTTGATGTTATGCTCGATGGCGGACTTATCCGGCGAGAGGTTGAAAAACAGCTCATGGAAGCGTCGCACGTGTTCCCGCGCCTCTGCCGGACGGTTCTGGCTCATGTCCTGCGACAAGGCGAGCATAAGCGACTTGCCGTTGTCAAGGACATAGATTTTCTCCCGTTGCCTCTCGGCGAAATTAAACACCATTATCATGGCTACCGACACCACAACGGCACACATCGCAACGAAGATTATACCGAATAGCCGTATCTGGCGGAACGATGTTTCAATGTTCCTTAATGACTTAAATTCCATAGTTCTACTTTAATAATTTACCTGCTCTGCCTGCCACATTACCGGCGACTCCACCGGCGACACTCGCCGCACCGGAGCCCACCTGCATTGCAGTTGTATTGACAGCACGGTTGTAATTACCTGCGCCACCGGCCTGTATAATCCAGCCTGCCACCGTTGGAATTGTGAAATATCCGATGATGCCGATAATCATGAACACCGTATAAGCTGTGTTGCTTCCGTCAAGGTCAACATTCGGATTATTAGTCAGTTCCGAAATGTCATTCTGGAGCATCAGCACCTGTATTTTCGCCAGTATCGTCGAAAACAGGTCTGCCACCGGCAACCATAGATAGGTCTGAATGTAGCGGCATATCCATTGTGTCAGGGTTGACTGGAAACCGTCCCAGACGGAGAGTGCGAATGAGATCGGTCCGAGTATCGCCAACACGATAAGGAAGAAAGTACGGATTGTGTCAATCGTGAGCGAGGCAGCCTGAAAGAGCATCTCCAGCAGTTCACGAAAGAAATTCTGGATTGCCTTCTTGACCTTATACATTCCGCGCTCGATATACATCCCGGCGGCTGTACCTATCTCCGTCACGCCCAACTCGTCAATCTGCCTGTCAAATTCGGCATCATCGACGAGGTAAGCGGTCGAGGGGTCGTTCATCATCGCTTCATATTCCAGACGGTCTTTCTCCTCGCGGTACTTCTTCATGTCGAGCGTTTGCCCTTCGAGCATCGAGGCGGTACCCTGAACAATCGGAGACATGACGGAGTTTATGGTGCCAAGTACCACAGTCGGGAAGAACATGATACAGAAACCGATTACAAACGGACGCAGCAGCGGGAACACATCAATCGGTTCGGCTCTTGCCAGCGACTGCCATATACGATAGGCGACATAAAACAGCGCGCCTAATCCGGCTATGCCCTGTGCCACTCCCGCCATATCCTCGCAAAGAGGCATCATCTCGTCATAGAGCGAGCGCAGGATGGTGTGGAGGTTTGAAAAATCAATAGCGCATAGCATAGGCATCACCAGTATTTTTCAGAGCCGTCGCCGTAGAGAGCCACCACACGTTTGGTGTCGGCTTTCTTCTTGGCGCGGAGATACGACACACTGATATTCTTGTTGGTATAGTACGCCGTTAGGTTCTTCAGACGCTTCATTTCACGATAGCAATCGTCCACGACATCCATTCGGTCTTTGTCAGTCATGCTCAGTGTAGTTATATTGACTACCTGCTTCAAGTCGCCGAGGACGCCGTTGGCTTCTTCGAGGATACGGGTGTAGCCGGAGGCGATAGCAGAAAGTTCGGCACTCGTGAAATTGGGGTCTGTCAGCATCTTCTGGAAATTATTGACATAATAGCCGGAGATGTTGCCGAGCATCAGGATTGTCTGCTGAACCTTGCGGGCATCGCGGACAAGGTTGTTCACCGACTGGAGCGCGTCATAATATTTCTTCGCCTGCTGATAGATTTTCACGGTTTCCTGAAAATTCTTCACCATGTGCGTCGCCGTCTGCGACTCCTGCACGAGTGATTTTGAGTTGTTTACGATGGACTGCGCGATGTTGGACGGGTCTATGACAGTCCACTGGGCGGAAGCCCTGCCCGTGCCTATGATAAGGCACAGGGCGATTAAGGGGATAAGAAACTTTAATTGCTTCATCTGATTGTGAATTAAGTGGTGGGGTTATCGTATTTTGCCGGCCATGCCAGCGATTATCCTTACTGCGGCTGCAAAGAGCCACAACACGATTGTCAGGAGGAGGCCGAGGCAGAAAAGTATTCCTGACACGATACCTGCAAATATTGATTTTGCCTTCATACATTACTTATCTCTTTTTTCGTTGGCTAACTGTTTGATAGCCGCCTCGATGTCGCCGCCGAGCTGACGGGCGCGGGCGAGTACCTGCATCTTCTCCGTTTCCTCGGTTGTATAGGCGAGATATTCTTCCGGCGACACCTCTGTCGCATACACAGCCGACTGTGTTCCGCCCAGACCGATCCACACCTCCTTATATAATCGGTTCAGATTATTGGAGAGATTGATACTGAGTATCTGGCTTTTCTCCTTATCGGTCAGACCGAGCAGCTCCTGTATCTGGTCAAAGCGGTTCATATACTTTCTCTGGTCGAGAAGTATCTTGCAGTCGGAGTTGTTGATGATGGTTTCCTTGACAATCGGCGACGATATTATGTCGTCAACCTCCTGTGTGACCACCACAGCCTCACCGAAATACTTGCGCACCGTCTTGAACATATAGCGCATATATTCAGCCATGTTAGCGGTCGAAAGTGCCTTCCACGCTTCTTCACATATTAGGACTTTACGGATACCTTTCAAGCGTCGCATCTTGTTGATGAAGGCTTCCATGATGATAATCGTTACCACAGGAAACAGGTCTTTATTGTCGCGGATAGCGTCAATCTCGAATACCACGAAACGCTTGTTGAGCAGGTCGATGTTCTCCTTTGAGTTCAGCAGGAAGTCAAAGCGACCGCCATGATAATATTGCCTTAAAGTAGTCAGGAAGTTGTCGATGTCAAAATCCTGCTTATAGATGGGGATAGGACGCTGTGCCATTTCAGCACGGTATTCATCACGCATAAACTCGTAGAACGAGTTGAAGCAGGGAACGATGTTGCGGTCTTTCTTCATCTTTTCAAGGAACATAGACAGCGCGGAGCCAAGCTCACCCGATTCAGTCTTTGTCACGCGGTCGTCTTCCGACTTCCAGAGCGTGAGAAGCAGCGTCTTGATGCTGTCCTTCTTCTCCACATCGAAAACTCCGTCATCGGTGAAAAACGGATTGAAGGAAATCGGCTTTTCCTCCGTGTAAGTGTAATACACACCGTCCTCGCCGTGGGTACGGTTATGGATAAGGTTGCACAGTCCTTCGTAGGAATTGCCGGTGTCAATCAGAAGGATATGCGCGCCTTGCTCGTAATACTGGCGCACCAGATGGTTGGTGAAGAAAGACTTGCCGCTACCCGAAGGGCCGAGGATGAACTTGTTGCGGTTGGTCGTTATGCCACGCTTCATCGGCTCATCGCTAATATCCAGATGGACAGGCTTACCCGTGAGGCGATCAACCATCTTTATGCCGAATGGCGACAGTGACGATCGGTAGTTAGTTTCGGCAGTGAAGAAACAAACGGCAGGCTCGATGAAAGTATAGAAACTTTCCTCAGCGGGGAAATCCGCCTCGTTGCCGGGCATAGCAGCCCAGAACAGCGTCGGGCAGTCGATGGTGTTGTGCCGTGGCATACACCCCATAGTGGCAAGCTGACCGCCGACATCGTTCTTGATGCGCCGCAGTTCCTCGGCATCGTCGCTCCACGCCATAATGTTGCAGTGGCATCGCACGGAGGTAAGGCCGTAGCTGTGTGCCTCGTTCAGATAGCGGTCTATCCACTCTTTGTTAATGGCATTGCTCCGGCTATACCGTGAAAGACTGTTCATATTGCGCGCCGTCTTTTCAAACTTTGCCAGATTCTCGTCGTGGTCGTCGATAAACACATACTGGTTATAGATGTGGTTGCACGGCAGGAGCAGACCCACGGGAGAGGCGAAGCTCAGTCTGCAATCGCTCCTGTCGGTTGACAGGCGTTCATACCGGTTGTCGGTGCTGACCTTGCCGGGCAGGTCGTCGGTATCCGAAAGTGTGTGAAGGCATAGCATCTTGTCACCAATGCGCATTTCTTTCGGCGACAGGTCTATATCCTCCAGACAGGTTACATCGCCGGTTGATAGCGATAGATACCTCTCTATGATACCCGATGTGCTGTCGGTGCCGACAATCTCATCGTCACCTATGCGGCGCAGCGAGATATATCCGGTGTCGTTGATTATACGCTCGAACTGACCCACGGCTTCCATGAAGCCGACAATCATCTCGTAATTGAGTTCCTTCGGCGTGATACGCCCTCGGCAGAGGGTGGAGAAATTCGACTGTTGGCGCATACGTTCCTTTGTTGTCTTTGTCAGGAACAGGTAACACTTGTGCGCCAAATACGGACGCTCGTTGAAATGACGCTCGAAAGAACGGTCGAGGAACGAAAGGTTATCCTTTTGCAGTTCCGGCTTATAGTTCTCCGACACGAACCAGTCCTGCTTGTGTGCCACCGTGAAGCGCGGCAATACCTTGATTGCCTTGCACCAAGCGGCGTGCATCGCCTCGTATTCCTGCGATGTGACGGTGAACAGCTCCGGCAGCGTAACCTCGTAGCACACGGTTATGTCGGCGTCCTTGCTGATGATACAACCGTGTTCCACCGCGAAAAGCGGCAACTTTGACTCCAGTGTTGTGGCTTTCAGTATATTTCTCATTTGCGACCTCCTTTCAGAATACGACGCACACGCAGACGGTTGATGATGTAACGGGGGCGGTATTTCACCGATGTGAGCTTCATAAGTCCGTACTGCCCATACTTGCCGTTGAGATGGAAGGTGTACCACACCAGCACCGACGCGCTTATAGCACCGAAGCCTATGCACAGACCCTGCTGCACCCCGCACATATAGAGGATTACGAACAGAATGAAGTCGGCTATAAGACCTCCGGCGAAGATGAAAAGGTACTGCGCTTTAAGGCCCTTGTATTCCACCGTCCTTCCTATGCCCTTGTTAATAGAATATTCCATCAGTGGCAGGGATTAGAGGAAGAACGAGCGCAGGATTGTGGCCGCGACCACAAGAAAGATACACGCACCGAACCACGATGCGGCGGTCTTGCTCGTGTCGGGATCGCCGGAGCTGAACTTGCCATAGACCTTGACACCGCCTATAAGACCGACGACTGCGCCGATGGCATAGATCAGTTTTGTTGCGGGGTCGAAATAGGATGTCATCATCGAGGTTGCCTCGTTGATGCCTGCCAGACCGTTGCCGGCGGCATAGAGGTTGGCGGCGCATATCATCAGTGTGAGCATGGCGGCCATTGGGCGGCGAATACCGGGAGCGTTCAGAAACTCCACGACGCGCTTGTAGAGCGACTTGAAGAATTTAGTCATAAAATAATTGATTTGGATTTAGTGATGGTCAGTGGAGGATATTGAAGTCGATGGCATCAATATCGGTTGTGTCTATGTCGGCATGGAATACTATCTTGCGGACTTTCTCAATAGCCTCGTCGGTTTTCACCGCCGGTGCATCTTCAGGTACGTCGGGCAACTGACATTCAATCATCAGTATGCGCTTGCGCACAACCGGGTCGAGCTTGACATACTCGATGATTTCCGTGCCCTCAAGCTCAGGTACAACCCTACGGGCTATACGCTCGTCCTCGGGTGTATGGGGCCGGTCTTTCAGCACCTTCATGGCTGACTGCATTTCCTCGAAGTCTATGCCGTCTGCATTTGCTTCGGCCGGGGTCGGAGCCTCACCCGTAAGCTCACTCACAGAGTGAGTGGAGAATATCTCGTCCAGCTTTTCAGGAGGGATCCGAACAGTCGGCTTTTCTTCGGGAGTATCAGGTAGTCCGGCATCGGAGGGTTTGCCAAGCTCCTTGACTATAAGGGGAACGACCTCTTTGGCGGCTTCGGCAGCGGCTTCTTTGGCGATTTCTCGGAACGAGTCCATGAATTTATCGGCATCGAAAGAGCTTTTGCCTACAACTGCTTCCGTAGGTTCTTCATCTGCGGGCGGTGGTTCCGGAGGCGTGCAACGGTCATTCTTGCCGTCAGCCGTGGTGTCGGACTTCGTCAGGACTTTTCGGATAAGCCATACATTGCTTGCGAGCAATGCTATGATAAGCAGCGTTTCCATCAGAAAAGAGACTGACTGTTTTCGTCATAGAGACCTTCCATGACCTCGCGGTTATTGGCGAAGTGGTCAAGAAGTATCTCGGACACATACGAGCCGATGGAGGCACCGGTATCGCGGAACCTGTCGGCCATGCGGCTCAGGACGGCATGGACTTCGGGATAGATATACACTTTGGTATTGGAGCGCACAATGCCGGGTCGAAGAAACTTGGCGGCATATTTCCTGCGCTCCTCTGCGGCCCTGACATCAATGTCAGTGGCCGGATTCACGTTGATGGTTACAAGTGGTGATCTGGGCATAGCTGGTTAGAGTTTGGGGTTGATTACATCGGCATACTCCTCAAAATGGGATGCCAGTACGTTGTTGATATACGATTTGAGGGAGCAGGAACCATTCTCGAAAGCGATAAGCCTCTTGATTTTACCAATCAGAACCGGGTCTATCTCTACCATAAGGAATTTGACCTGCGGGCGCAGATAGGTTGTTCTCGTGATAAACCGTTCACGGAACAGAGCCTCCCGTTTTGTATCGGCAGAAGATTGTTCCGGGGGCACATGATTGGATTCAGTGGACTCAACCCTGTTTTCTGTCGAACAGGGTATGTCAGGCGTCGGACTTTCTTTAGGCTTCCTTTTCAGTGTTGAAAGTGAGGAGGACTCCTCTCTGAATGACCTGATGAACTCATCGGGATCGATTTCCGACTCATATTTCTTTGCCATATCGGTCAGAGTTTGAGTAAGTCGAGCAGTTCATCGGTAAGTTCCGACAGGCGGGTCCCTTTGAGCAGTGTCTTGTCCGGCGGCATAACCGTCGATCGGAACACGGCGCGGTTGAGCGTCTTTGACCCTTCACGCCGATACTTTTTGGTATCCGGGATCTTGGTTTTAAGCGTCATAAGACCGTATTCCTCGAAAACCGCCTCATACTGGTCGTAGAGGTCTGTTTTCTCGCGGGCATCGACGAGATTCCAGAGCATATACATCTGTTTGACCTGTGTGCGTCCGGTAGTGAGCCACTCCTGTATCTTCAGGGCGAAGGCGAGTGAGCTTTCAAGGATAACCTTGTCGGCTGCGACGGGCACGATAACCGTATCCATGCAGTTGAGAATGTTGACGACACCACGGTTATTGACCGTGCCTGGCAGGTCGAAGAAAACGATGTCTATATCGTTGCCGTCCTCGATGATGTAGCGTACCTTCTGCATAGCCTCCTCCGGCTTTGCCGTCAGGAGAGGATAAGGTGCGAGTTTGGTCTGGCGCAGATTGTCGGAAAAAAGTTTCTTGAACTGGTGGCTGCACTCGATCAGGTCTTTGTCGCGCTGGCGCATCTCTTCGATGCTGTACTGCGGATAGTCGCAGTCCACGACAAGGACTTTAAGCCCCTTCACATAGTAGAGGTAACTCGCCGCCAAAACGGTCAGAGTGGTTTTGCCTGCTCCCCCTTTCTGGGTGGAGAAAGCGACAAATTTGGGGTCTGTCATAGAATTTAATTTGGATTTGGATGTAGTGGTGGGTGCATAGCTTTGGCCGTCAGCGTATCTTCTGACACGGATAGACCGGGCTTCCATCGGCGTGAAGCGGTGCCGGCATATACTATGCGGGGTGGATTGACAGCTTTCTATGCCGCAGGGAACGGCCGTCCTCCGCTGTCGGGAGGGCATCGGCTAAGTAAGCCGGGAATGGTTGGGTTCGTCAGTCATGTCTGGTTCGGGTTTGGATGTGGAGATTAGTGGTGCCTGTCACCATAGCTGTCAAGCCTTGAAGCCATCAAGCTATGAATTATAGATAAATAAATTTGTCAATCAAACAGTAAATAATATTGCAGATACATAAATCTATAAGACTGTATCTTTATCGTTCATTAAACAGTTCCAATTCCATATCTATAAGTTGAACTGTAAGGAAGGATACAGATTTGTCTAAAAACAGATATATCCATCAATAAAAATAATGTTCTCAAGACAGATTGAAAATCATACTTGCAGTTCAATGGATAGTTCTATAATAATATGGGTAAGTTGAACTCCTTGAAGGCAGGTTTAACTGTCAATCTCTACACAAAGAAACAAATAATTCTGCAAACTGGCAAATCTGAAAATAAGCCAAATTCTTGTGATTAAGAGCATTGTCCGGCTATGTCCAAGTATGTCCGGTTATGTCCGAAAAATTCGGTTGAATTTTTAACATTTCGCCGTGCAATTTTTTTAGCGCATCGTCGCCAGCTCCGTTGACGGGAAATAAAGCTCACAAAATTTTCTCCGGTTGTTAGGAATTGCGCCCGATTTTTTGTAAATTTATGGAAGCAATAAGGGCAGACAGGCCCATGCGCGCATTGAAATACCGATAATACTCCACCTTCAGACAACCGGGCGTCTGAAAACTGGTTTTCTCGGTCATTTCATATTATACGGAATGTCCACATAGACATAGCAAGTTATGTTTCCCGGCACACGAATCGAAGTTCGTGCCACGGAAAACACTTGCCATGTAAACATGGGGAAGATTTACTCCGAAGTCGTAAATCCATACGATGAAACTGCGTTGGCCTGTCATGTCGCTATGCGAAGCCACCACTTAATCCACATAATTATGACACAGATTTCAGGTAAAGGGGGCCGTCGCCCCAAGACAGACCCGTCTGTAAACCGCTATGTAGTGCGGTTCAATGCCGAGGAAAACGCCCGCTTCCTCGCCATGTTCGACCGTTCCGGTCTTGAAAGCAAGGGCGCGTTCATCAGGAATTTCATATTCCAGAAGCCTTTTAAGGTATATACCATCGACGAGAACACCCGCGTGTTCATCGACAAACTGTCGTCGTTCAACTCACTCTTCCGCACACTCGGTGTTTCATACGACACCGTGGTAAAGACATTGCGCGAGAATTTCACCGAGAAAAAAGCGATGTCGGCTCTCTTCAAACTGGAGAAACTGACTATCGAGCTGGTAAAAGTAAACAGCGAGATTGTCGCACTCGCACAGAAATTCGATGAAGAATGGTCGCTAAGATCTCGATAGGCAACTCGCTCTACGGCGCATTGACCTATAACGGAGAAAAAATCAACAAGGAGAAAGGTCGTTTGCTTGACACCAACAAAATCTACAATGACGGCAGCGGCTCTGTTGATATTCATCGTGCATACGAGGACTTCATGCGCTGGATTCCTTCATCTTCCCGTACCGAGCGACCGATGATGCACATATCCCTTAATCCGCACCCGGATGACAAGTTGAGTGACACCGATTTCACACGGCTTGCACACGAGTATATGGAGAAAATGGGCTTTGCCGATATGCCGTATATGATTTACAAACATTCCGACATCGACCGGCACCATGTTCACATAGTCGCGCTCCGTGTCGGTACCGATGGACGCTGTATCTCCGACCGCAACAATTTTTACAAAAACAAGAAAGTGTGCCGCGAGCTGGAGAAGAAGTATGGTCTGAAAGTTGCCGAGCGTGAGAAAATCACTCCCGATATGCCGATCAAGAAGGTTGACCCCTCCGGCGACATAAAGCGACAGGTTGCCAACACCGTCAAAATGGTCGGTATGCGATACAAGTTTCAGACTATGGGCGAGTATAACGCAGTCCTCTCCTTATATAATATAAGATGTGAGCAGACCGACGGCAGGGTTAACGGGCGCGAATATCACGGTCTGGTGTATTTCGCAACCGACGACGAAGGTAAGGTTATCGCCAATCCGTTCAAGGCTTCGCGCCTCGGCAAATTCGCAAGCAGGACGGCGATTGACAGCCGTTTCGAGAAGGCGAAGGATAAGATTGATGTCGCACCGACAAGACACAGAGTTGCCGATGTGCTTGACCGCGCCACCGAGAAGGACGATTTCACAGCCAAATTGAAAGACTGCGGCATAGATGTTGTTTTCCGATACACCGACGAGGGGCGCATATATGGCGTTACGTTCATCGACCATAACGCCATGACTGTACTGAATGGTTCCCGACTCGGCAAGCAGTTCTCGGCAAATGCCATCAACGAGCGTTTCAACAATCCGCAGACACAGCCGACAAACGATGTGCCGGTTCCCGATACCCACGTTATTGTGCCAGAGCCGGAGCAGAACTCTAACAATCAGGCTCCGTCGGATGGGCAGCAACACTCCACAGGCAGCCAGCATCAATCCGCAACTTCCCACTCCGCCACGGATTACGGCGACAGCGATTTCACGCTTCCGGGTCTTGACCTGTTCCAGCCGGGGCAGTCGTTCAATCCCGACGAGGAAGAATTCCGACGCCGTATGCAGCGAAAGAAAAAGAAAGGGCGTCGCCCGAAATTTTAATCCTTAATTCCACATTTTATTATGAGCCAACAAGAGGACGACCTCAGAGCGTTGGCAAAGATCATGGACTTCCTGCGGGCAGTCAGTATCGTGCTGGTTGTCGCCAACCTTTACTGGTTCACCCGCGTGGAAACCGTGGACAGCGGCTGGTTCTATTCGACCGTCCATAAGATCTGCGCCAACTTCAACCGCACCTGCGGACTTTTCAACACTACCTTCAACGCCAAACTTTTCGCGCTGCTGCTTCTCGGACTGTCATGCTTCGGCACCAGAGGCGTAAGGAGCGAGAACATCACATGGCGGCATATCGGCGTGACACTCGCCATAGGCTGTGTGCTGTTCCTGCTGAACTGGTGGACACTCGACATGGGTATGCGCTACACCTATATAATCACCACCGTTACAGGCTACATCTGCCTGATGATGGGCGGTATATGGGCGGGGCGTATGCTGAAGAACAACATGATGGACGACCGTTTCAACGACGAGAACGAGAGCTTCATGCAGGAAACGGATCTTATGGACAACGAATATTCCATAAACCTGCCGACCAGATTCTACTTTGAGAAGAAATGGCACAAGGGCTGGATAAATGTCGTCAATCCGTTCCGCGCCACAATCGTGCTTGGCACACCCGGTTCCGGCAAATCATACGCCGTAATCAACTCATTCATCAAACAGATGATAGAGAAAGGTTACAGCGGATATATCTATGACTTCAAAAGCCCGGATTTGAGCGAGATTGCCTACAACCACCTGCTGACGCATAAGGACGGTTACGGCAAAGTCAAACCGAAATTCTACATGATAAATTTCGACGATCCTGAACGTAGCCACCGGTGTAACCCTATTCACCCCGACTTTATGACCGATATTGCCGACGCATACGAGAGCGCATACACCATCATGCTCAATCTCAACAAGTCATGGGTGAGCAAGCAGGGCGATTTCTTCGTGGAATCCCCGATTGTGCTGTTCGCGGCGATAATCTGGTATCTCCGTATCTACAAGAACGGTATCTACTGCACATTCCCACACGCCATAGAGCTTTTGAATAGAAGATACGAGGATTTATTTCCTATTCTGACAAGCTACCCGGAGCTGGAAAATTACCTGTCGCCGTTTATGGACGCATGGCAGGGAGGCGCAGCGGAGCAGCTCATGGGACAGATTGCGTCGGCGAAAATCCCGCTGTCGCGTATGATTTCACCGCAGCTTTACTGGGTTATGACCGGCGATGATTTCACGCTCGACATCAACAATCCGAAAGAGCCTAAAATCCTGTGCGTAGGCAATAACCCCGACCGCCAGAACATCTATGGCGCGGCACTCGGACTGTATAACTCCCGTATAGTCAAAATCATAAACAAGAAAGGGATGCTCAAAAGCGGGGTTATCATAGATGAATTGCCCACTATATATTTCAAGGGCCTCGACCAACTGATCGCCACCGCCCGAAGCAACCGTGTCGCCGTCTGTCTCGGCTTTCAGGATTTCTCCCAGCTCAAACGCGACTACGGCGACAAGGAGGCGGCTGTGGTGATGAACACCGTCGGCAATATCTTCTCCGGGCAGGTCGTGGGAGAAACCGCCAAGACACTCTCCGAGCGTTTCGGCAAGGTTCTCCAGAAACGGCAGTCAATCTCAATCAACCGTCAGGATGTGAGCCACTCCATCAACACGCAGATGGACAGCCTTATCCCGCCGAGCAAGATTTCCACTCTGACGCAGGGAATGTTCGTCGGCGCGGTCTGCGACAACATCAACGAGCGCATAGACCAGAAGATATTTCATGCCGAGATTGTCATTGACAGTAAGAAAGTCAAAGCTGAAACCGACCGTTACAAGCCGATCCCCATCCTTACCGACTTCAAGGACGACACCCCGGGCAAGTCGCGTATGAAAGCAGTCATACAGCGCAACTACGAGCAGGTGAAAGCCGATGTGATACGGATTATCGCCGACGAAAAAGAACGCATAATGTCAGATCCGGCACTGCAACACCTGTTCGCCCCAAAGTAATCACAAACCACTAAATATCCACAATCATGTTAGAACTTGACCGAAGTCTTACTGACTTCAATTACTACTATTTCTATTTGTTGCAGTATCTACAGCTCAACAAATATCAGGTTGATTCCGACCATCCCCAGATTATTTCCAACTCTATCGCCGCGCTTGACGCCTTTGAAAATGCTCGGCGCAACGGGGCCAATGTGCCTATGGCGGAAGCCGAGGCTATCTCCGTGCTTTTCTCCAATATCGGAGCATCGGAGTATGACACTATATCGGAACTCATCCTTGAAAATTTCGGAGATACCATCGACCTTGACAGCGAGGAGGCTGTGGAATACTGGACAAATCAGGTAATGACCGATATACCAGACTTGTTCGACGGTGTTGACCGCATGGCAATAGGTGTTGACGCCCTTGACCTTGAACTGATGGAAACCGAGATTGTAGGCAAAATCGTAATCTATCTTACTGACAATGGCCTACAATAAGTTACAGACCATGCGAGACAACATCGAGGCGATAAGGCTGGCATTTAGCCTCGGTGTTGCAGGGCGTGGAGCGCAGACCGCTGAGGAAATAGCGGTGCTGCGCAAGTATGCCGGATTCGGAGGACTGAAATGTATCCTCAACGACGCCAACGATTTGGAGGATGCCGCCAAGTGGAGCAAATCGGACATTGAGCTGTTTGCACCGACGGTGGAACTGCATCGGCTGATACATGATTACAGCCACGATGACAGGGAATTCAAGGAGTATATGGATTCTCTGAAAGCCTCGGTGCTGACGGCGTTCTATACCGACAACCGTATTGTGGATACAATCTCCGACTCGTTGAAATATTCCGGCATAGAGGTGAAAAGTTTTTTGGAACCTTCTGCCGGACAGGGCGCTTTCATAGACTCCTTTCTGCGCAATGACCGATACCCCAGTGCAGAGGTATTGGCGTATGAGAAAGATTTACTCACTGGCAAAATCCTGTCAGCTCTGCATCCTTCCATTCTGACCCGAATAGAAGGCTTCGAGAAGATAGAGCGTGACTTCAACGGCTATTTCGATGTCGCCGCCTCCAATATACCTTTCGGTGATTTTGCTGTCGCAGACCCTGCGTATGCCGTGAGCAAGGATATTGCCTATCGTCAGGCTACCAAGACAATCCACAATTATTTCTTTCTGAAGGCACTCGACCAAGTGCGCGAGGGTGGACTTGTCGCTTTCATTGCATCGCAGGGTGTGATGAACGCGGGCAGTCCTTTCGTGAGGATGGAGCTTGTGAAGCGTGCCGACCTTGTGGCAGCATTGCGTCTTCCCAACAACACTTTCAGCGATAATGCCGGAACGGATGCGGGATCCGACCTAATTATTCTCCAGAAGCACACCGGTAAGAAAGCGTTATCGGCAGACGAGGAATTTTTCATTCAGTCTGTTGTTGACCGTGGTACAAAAGTTCCCGGTAACAAATTCTTTCAGGCGTTTCCCCAGAATGTGATATGCACCGATGCAAAAGTCGGAACAGACCAGTTTGGAAAACCCGCTATCATCTACAAGCACGAAGGTGGTGTTGACGGCATAGCCCACGATTTGCGGACTGCGCTGGATGAGTCGCTGCGTCTGCGTCTGAATCTGGAACTGTATAATTCCAACGGTATCAAGCCGCCTACGCCTGACCCTGTAAAGCCGACACCAACACCGAAGGTAGAGCCGGAAGTCAAGCCCGAACCACCGAAACAGAAGCCTTTGGCCGAGAAGATTGAGCAGAAAAACGAGCCATTGCTGAAGCAGTATCAGGAGATGAAAAAGAAACATCCCGATGCTATTCTGATGTTCCGTGTCGGCGACTTCTACGAAATTTTCGGCAAGGATGCGGTTGAAGCGTCGGAGATACTCGGCATTACACTGACCCGCCGGATGAACGGTCTTGACAACCGTATCGAATTGGCGGGATTTCCCCATCACGCGCTCGACACATATCTGCCCAAACTTGTGCGGGCAGGGAAACGTGTGGCTATATGTGAGCAGTTGGAAGACCCGAAGCTGAAAAAGACTATCCAACAGAAGGTTGTAGAGACGGTTACGCCTAATCAGCCTCCGAAGGATGAGCCTAAACCTTTTGAGCCGCCAAAGGAAGCACCAACCCAAGAGATTGAAACCGATGGCAGACCGGATTACTCGGACAATCCCGACCCGCGTCTGTTCGCCTACAATCTTTTCGGAGAGTTGGAGCCAATCGGCAAACCGAAACGGCAACCCAAGCATACGACGGAAGCCACTGAGTCAAAGCCCCGTCCGACTGTAAATGTCAATGACATTCCGGTAAAAAAATTCCGACCTCTTTCAGAAAAGGAACTGGAATTTTACGGCTCTTTGAACTGGGAGGACAATCCACCCATCAACGGATTCTATGAAACAATGATGTCGATTGCCCACCGCCAGATGGAGGAAATGCGTATGGAACGCGAGGCGCAGGAGGCGGCAAATGCCGCCAGTATCACCCCCGGCGAGACATACATTGAAAAGACAGAGGGCGATTTCATACCCGGTGGAAGAAACCGCACCTCAAAGGTGACGGCAATCCCCATCGAACCGAAAGCGCCGGAGCGCGATATGTCGCCCCGTCCTTTCCCGGAGGATATTCAGTTCTTCCACAAGAACGGTTCTATGGTGGTTGCCGATGGCATGGTCGGATTTCTGTCAGATGTCAGAAAGACGGGAGCCACATTCACACCTCTTGGTCTAAAACCTGAGCAGGAAAAACGCGCCATGCTGTATATCACCATGTCGGAGACATACCAGCAACTCTATAACTACGAAGCAGAGACACATGAGCCGAGTGAACATCTACGCGAACACCTCAATCAGTATTACGATGAGTTTGTCGCTAAGTATGGCAATCTCAATGAGAAACAGAATGTCAAGTTCATCCTTATGGACGCCAATGGTCGTGACGCACTGGCTTTGGAGCGCGGTGAGAACGGTCAGTTTGTCAAGGCTGACATCTTCGACCATCCCGTTTCATTCGCTCTTGACGAGGTTACAAGCGTCGATACACCGCTTGAGGCACTGACCGCATCGCTCAACAAATACGGCGAGGTCAATCTTGAATATATGTCGTCGCTGGTGGACATGGATGAGGATTCGCTGGTAGATAACCTCGAAGGACATATCTATTACAATCCATTGGTGGAAAACTACGAGATAAAAGACCGCTTTATCGCCGGTAATGTCGTAGCCAAAGCAGAGGCTGTCAAGGCATGGATTGACCGGGAGGAAGAACGGATAAGCGGCTTCCCCGGCTATGACGGCATAGAGCCGTTCATCGCCATGTCGCAGGATTCCCTCAAAGCATTGGAGGAAGCACGGCCCCGCCGCATCGAGTTCGACGAGCTGGATTTCAACTTTGGTGAGCGATGGATCCCGACGGGCATATACTCGGCATATATGAGTCATCTGTATGAAACAGAAATTAAAATTGCATATTCTTCCTCGATGGATGAATATTCGGCAGATGCAACCCACAAAAACATGAAGATATGGGAAGAATTCTGTGTCAAAGGTTATTATCGTGTCTATGACGGCATGAGCCTTCTTAAACACGCCTTACACAATACCATACCTGACATAAAGAAGTCAATCGGTAAGGATGAGGACGGACACGACATAAAAGTTCCTGACAACGAGGCTATCCAACTCGCCAATACCAAGATTGATGAAATCCGTAACGGATTCTCGGAATGGCTGGAGGCTCAATCGCCTGAGTTCAAGGAAAGACTCGTTGATTTGTATAACAACAAGTTCAATTGCTTCGTGCGCCCGCAATACGATGGTTCGCATCAGACCTTCCCGGATTTGAACATGAAAATCCTCGGAGATCGCTACGGAATCAGCTCCATTTATCAGTCTCAAAAGGACTGTATATGGATGCTGAAACAGAACGGCGGTGGCATCTGCGACCACGAGGTTGGCACAGGTAAAACACTGATAATGTGCATTGCAGCACATGAGATGAAGCGTCTCGGACTGGCTTACAAGCCGATGATTATAGGTCTTAAAGCCAACGTAGCCGAGATAGCTATGACTTACCAATCGGCTTATCCCAACGCCCGCATACTCTTCGCCGATGAAAAGAGTTTCAAGGCGGACAAACGAGTGGATTTCTTCAACAATATCAAGAATAACGACTACGACTGCGTGATAATGTCGCACGACCAGTTCGGCAAGATACCGCAGTCACCGGAGATGCAGCAGCAGATTCTTCAGGCTGAACTTGACACGGTTGAGGAGAACCTCGAAGTGGTGAAGCAGCAAGGGCATGATGTGTCGCGTAGTATGCTCAAAGGTCTTATCAAGCGTAAGGAGAACCTGACAGCCAAGATTGCCACTATCCAATACCAGATGGAGCAGAACAAGGATGCCGTCGTTGACTTTAAGCAAATGGGTATAGATCACATATTTGTGGACGAGTCGCACCAGTTCAAGAACCTTATGTTCAACACCAGACATGACCGTGTGGCGGGTTTGGGTAACTCGGAAGGCTCACAGCGGGCATTGAATCTTCTCTATGCGATACGCACAATTCAGGAGCGTACCGGCAAAGACCTAGGAGCTACTTTTCTTAGTGGTACAACGATCAGTAACTCGCTTACTGAACTGTATCTATTGTTCAAGTATCTGCGACCGAATGAGCTTGAAAGGCAGGAGATTCGATGCTTCGATGCGTGGGCGGCAATCTTCGCCAAGAAAACCACCGACTTTGAGTTCAATGTCACAAATAATATAGTGGCAAAAGAGCGATTTCGTTACTTCATCAAGGTGCCGGAGTTAGCGGCGTTTTATAATGAAATCACTGATTATAGGACGGCGGAGGATGTCGGCGTTGACCGTCCCCACAAGAACGAGATACTCCATAACATACCTCCAACACCGGCACAGGAGGCTTTCATCGAGAAGCTGATGAAATTTGCCGAGAGTGGCGATGCCACTATTCTCGGACGGGCACCGTTGAGCGAGACCGAAGAAAAGGCGAAGATGCTTATTGCCACTGACTATGCCCGCAAGATGGCACTGGATATGCGTATGATTGACCCTGAATATGGCGATGATCCGAACAACAAAGCCTCACACTGTGCCCGTATGATAGCGGAATATTATCGCAAATATGATGCTCAACGCGGTACACAGTTTGTGTTCAGCGATTTATCGACATACAAACCCGGCGAGTGGAATTTCTATTCGGAGGTCAAGCGTAAGCTGATTGAGGACTATGATATCCCGGCACATGAAATCCGGTTTATACAAGAATGTAAGACGGAGCGCAGCCGTAAGGCTGTTATTCAGGCTATGAACGACGGCGATGTGCGTGTTCTTTTCGGCTCTACAAGTATGCTCGGGACAGGCGTAAATGCCCAGAAAAGAGCAGTTTGTATCCATCATCTTGATACACCCTGGCGACCGTCAGACCTTACTCAGAGAGATGGCAGAGCCATTCGTGCCGGCAACGAGATTGCCAAGCTGTACGCTGATAATAAGGTGGATGTTATCATCTACGCTGTTGAGAAGTCACTGGATTCCTATAAGTTCAACCTTCTACATTGCAAGGCTACATTCATCGACCAGCTCAAATCCGGCGCACTCGGCGCGAGAACCATTGACGAGGGTGCTATGGACGAGAAGAACGGCATGAACTTCTCGGAGTATATGGCTATTCTGTCAGGCAACACCGATCTGCTTGAAAAGGCGAAACTTGAAAAGCGTATAGCCTCGCTGGAGAGTGAGCGCAAGGCGCATAACAAGGGCATTTCCGATTCCAGGTTCCGACATCAGACCATCACCCACGACATAGCCAACAACGAGGCGGCAATCGAAAGGATGAAGGCTGATGTCGCCCGATATGAGGCAGTGGTAAGGAGAGACAAGGACGGCAATCCGCTCAACAATCTCACAATCGACACCTGCAACCTCACCGATGAGAAGAACATGGGTATCCATCTGCAAGGACTGGCGCAGCGTACCGACACACATGGTCAGTACAAGCGCATCGGCGAGGTATATGGCTTCCCGATTTCCATTATCTCGGAGCGCACACTCGTTGACGGCAAGGAGTCTGTTCAGAATCGCTTTGTGGTCGAAGGTAACTACAAATACAAGTTCAACAACGGCTTCATAGCCATGTCGGACACCCATGCCGCCTGCATGAACTTTGTCAACGCTCTGGAGAAGATACCCGGCATCATCGTCCAGTATGAGGAACGTACCGCCAAACTAAAAGCCGATGTTCCCCAACTCGAAGCCATCATCTCGAAGTCATGGGGCAAAGAGGACGAACTGAAACAGCTCAAATCAGACCTTGCCGCCCTTGACCGCAAGATTACCGCCGACCTTGCTCCCAAGCACGATGAAAAAGACGGCAAGGAAGTCAAGCGGGATGATCAGCCACAGCAATCACAGCAGGTAGAAAATCCGGCTCAATCCTCTGACTCAAAGGAATCAATGGTGGCGGAGCCAACAATACGCTATAGGGAAATGTATAAAAATACATATCGCCCGATAGGAATATAACATCTCACCCGTGCGGTCGAGTAATTCGCCCCCACGGTTTCTACATAAGATGCAATTAGCCATAAGCTTTTTCCCATAATATTCCGATGCAATTTAACAAAAAGTTAACACAGGGCAGACACTCATTAGGGATCCAAAACGTTAACTTTATATTCTATAATGGACTAATCAACTTGACATCGTTACTGAAATGTGGAAGATATATGCTTTGTTATCGGCTCTGTTCGCAGCACTGACAGCAATATGTGCGAAAGTCGGTGTGAAGGATGTTGATTCAAACCTTGCCACAGCAATCCGCACCACCGTGATTCTTTTTCTCACGTGGGGTATTGTCTTTGCGTCCGGCCATTATTCGGAAGTAAAGGCTGTACCGCGTTATACATGGCTCTTTCTCGTTCTTTCCGGCATTTCGACCGGATTGTCATGGCTGTTTTATTTCAAGGCGATTCAGAGTGGAGATGTGTCGCGGGTGGCTCCGGTTGACAAACTTAGCGTTGTGCTGACTATCATACTCGCGTTTATATTGCTGAAAGAGCCTGTTTCGCCAAAGGTTATAGCCGGAGGCATACTTATATGCGCTGGCAGCATATTGATGATGTGGAAATAGCGGTATTCATATTTCATACAGAATCAGTCCTTAACTTTGTTGGCTTGAAAAATATACAAGCATGAAACTGTTGATAATAGAAGACGAGAGGATGCTTTCAAGGAGTATCGCCGAATATCTTGGGCGCGAGGATTATCTTTGCGAACATGCCTATACCTGCAATGAGGCCCTATACAAGATTGCAGCCTATGAATACGACTGCATACTTCTTGACCTTATGCTTCCCGACGGCAGTGGTCTTGATATATTGCGTAATATCAAAAAAGAATCGCCACAGACCGGAGTGATAATCGTTTCCGCCAAAGACTCTCTTGACGATAAGGTCGAGGGCCTGAAAATCGGAGCGGACGACTACCTGCCCAAACCTTTTCATCTGCCTGAACTGAGCATGAGGATTTTTGCTCTGATGAGACGAAAGAAATTCACAAGTGACAATACGCTTCACGCCGGACAAATCACAATCAGTCTCCCGGAACATAAAGTGACAGTCGGGAACAATTATATTGCATTGACGAAAAGCGAATACGACCTGCTCCTGTTTCTCATACAGAACCGCAACCGTGTTGTATCCAAAAGTGCGATTGCAGAGCATCTCAGCGGCGATATGGCGGATATGCTCGACGATTTCAATTTTATTTATGCCCACATCAAGAACTTGAAGTCAAAACTGGCTGCGGCGGGAATACCCAACAGTATCAAGACTCTTTACGGCACCGGTTACAAATGGAATATTGACGAATGAAAACTCTTTTACACAAAACAAGCGACAGGATTATTGTAAGCATAGCTGCGGTATTTATTCTCACCGCTCCGCTTTTTTATCTGATCACCAGATATTTTTATGCGGAGGATATGATTGACATAATAGAGTCTATTGAGCAGGGAGAGGGGCTCCCACCGTCATTTGACTTGGAGCAGGATATTATCGCCGGAGTGATGATTCAATATCTTCTTATATTCGTTGTGATAGCCTTGTCTTTGCTTATCGCCATTCGTTTTTCCCTGCGCAATCTATGGCATCCATTTGAAAACACTTTGAAGTCAATGGAACAGTTCAAGGTCTCCGACAGGACAATACCAGTTCTTGAAAACGGGGACATAAAGGAATTCAGCAGGCTCAACCATGCGCTGACAAGACTCATGCAGCGGAATTCCGAAACCTATCGTCAACAAAAAGAGTTCACAGAAAATGCCTCGCATGAACTCCAGACTCCGCTTGCCGTCATGAGAAGCCGCCTCGACCTGTTGTTGCAGCGGAATCTCGACAAAGAAACACTTGATGCCATCAATGAACTATATAATGCAAACCGACGCATGGAACGCCTGAACCGGGACTTGCTGCTGCTTGCAAAAATCGACAACGACCAGTTTGCCATCAATACAAAAGTGGATATCGTCTCTATAATCAGGGACATCGCTGACAGCCTGACATCGCTGGGGTATAAGGTGAACGCCACATTATCAGATGCCCAATGTGTAATCACCGCGAACAGAACTCTTTTTGAGAGTCTTGTAAACAATCTGGTGGTCAATGCACTCCGCAATTCAGGACAAGTTGATATTTCACTGTCTGAAGGCAAACTTATGGTAAGCAATCCGTCCGATAACGGGAAACCGCTCGACAATAGCCGTCTGTTCCAGCGGTTCGCTCCAACTACCGGCACGAAAGGCAACGGCCTTGGACTTGCGATAGCCAAAGCTGTCTGCGATGTTCATCGTTGGGATATAAAGTATGACTTTGTATTCGGCAACCATCTGTTCACGGTTATACTGAACGGTATGATTCAAAAGTGAGCCACAAATTCAAGCACAATTTTATTTTGTTCGGATATTGAAGGCATAACACCTTTATTGTAAAAATATTGTTCGTAATTCAGACGGATATCGGCTTGAAGTGCGCCTTTCCCCATACTTAATGTCAATCCACCTGTCAGTCTGTGGCGTTCCGGATCATCGGTTTTAAGGAATCCATTTTCATCTTTTGTTCCATTACTATGGTCGGACATATAGTCATATCGACCTAAAAAGGACAAAGCCAGATTGCTCCTTTTTAATGGCAGCCGATATGCCGCAAACGCATCCACGGCATTGACCGGATTGAAAGCATGATGTGAATAATACTTTCGCAGATACTCCCCCTCTATGTGCCAACGGGAATTTTCCCAATAGACACCACCATCATACATATATGTGTTGACATCTGTGGCACCTGCTTTCTGGCAACTCAGCACGATATTGAACTGTCGCCATAGGCAAATCTGCGATTTGAATGAGAAATTATAATTTGAGGTCCAAAAATTTTTTTGGTTAGTCAATCCCGACCCATTAAAGACACCGCCTTCCAAAGTTACAGGTGTTTCAGATCCGAAAGTCCATGATGCGGCTGCACCCACATCCCTGACATTTCCCACCTGTTTGGCTATGAAAGAACGGTTGGCGAAATACTGAAGATGTGGTGAGCGATGTGCGTCGATGGAAAAGGGCACACGCATCTGGCCGAATGTAAATTTTAACGCATCCTTTGGTTGCAGACGTATGTAAGCGTCAAGCATCTTGATGGATCCCTCGTCCGAAAGGTCTATCTCGGCCTTGTATCTCACGATGGGAATCACCTTGCCTTCCACGCTCAGGCGCGCATTGCGTATCTCGAAGCGTCCCTTGTCTATCTGAGGCTCATACTCATATTTGGCACGGACTGTTCCGTGTATTTCCGGGATGAATGGATTTTTATCCTGAGCCACGGCAGACAATGCAAATACGGACAATGCCGTCATAATTAAAATCTGTCTCACGCTGTCATTAGTTTATTGCCGGTTTCAGTGTTTCTGATCGCCTGTGAAAAAGAGCTGACAAAGGAATGAAGATAATACAGGAGCATGAGATATGAATATGCGGGTGCCCCCTCATCAAAATCTTCATGCGTCATTCCTTTGGAATGTACGGCTATGCTGTGTTCGATAAAATCTTTCTCCAAGCCTGTATCTCTGTTAATTTTCACTGTATCAGCATCTGCATCGAGTATGCTGTCAGTTAATTGGGACAGCCGCGCAATCCCTCCGCGAATTGTCTCAATCTCACATCTATATGAAATCGGAATATAGCTGTCAGGTGAAGTGATAAGATGACGTGTAGTTTCGGCAATCTTGTCGGTAGCCTCAAGCATATATTCGCAATACAGAGCAGTCTTGCCAATCGAGCTGTCAGCGTCTGCCGAACAATCCCGGACTTTCCCGGTGATTAAGTCAAGGTTTCTTGACCCGATTCTATGGTTCTTACAAACCGCTATACTGTCATTGCTTGAAAGACATTCCAACGCTTTGTCAATAATCGGACCGCATGACTGCATCGTCATAATCAGACACGACTTTCCAACATGCCGACCGGCGACAGAATAACCCGTTTCCTTGCTTTTGCGTCTGCGGATATGCCGTTGCAACATAAAGAAGGTTGCCGCCAGAGTTATTATCGAGATAACTGTTACGAACATAACTTATAGAATTTCTTTGATGCAAAGTAACTGCATCTATATTTCACCATTATATCGGAAATATTATATAAATATTAAATTTATCAGGCTCTTACAATATAAAAAAGATGGGAGAACAACTCACCCCATCTCACACATATAAAAACAATCTTTTTTACCTTGGACTTTATGCTGTAGGCACAGTAATTCTGGCAGGGCGGCTACGGAACTCCGAGTCGCGCAGTTTGGCAAACGCACGGAGGTATTTTCTTATTGACGATACCATTTCCTGTGTTTCCTGAAGCATATTCACATAGACATACAGCACAGCCATTGCCGATGTGTCTCCGTCGCGGAGTTGGTCATGAGCACGGTGATATGTGTCGGAAACTGTATCCTTTATCTCGTCGCAGTGTCGGCGAAGGGTACTTATTGTCTCCGTGTCCCCGCTTCTCATCAATTCAAGGGTATCACTGAAAAGGGTGCTGATTTGCGTTCTTATCAACTCGTATTCGGTAGTATAGCGGGGCGGCAACGGAAGAAAATTATTGTCGATATGCTCCTTGCAGACCTCGTTGATACGTCGTAGATTATACAGTACGCCCATACAGCAGTTGTTGCTCAGGTAAAACCACGGGCTTTTTTCTATCGCCATCTCGCGGGTCAGATGACGGAGGCATAAGGTTTCTTTTCTGCGCGCATTTTTAAGCGTTGTCTTCTGGCGTGCAAGACTTGTCTCCGTCTTGCCGAGAACACCGGAATTCTCAGAGATGAAAGCGGATGTGATGTCACGGTATTTTTCCTCGGCATAAGTCATGAACTTTTCCTGCTGTTCGGTTATATACATCATCAGCAACGGCCATGTCTGGGTTTTATCCTGAGTGGATATGATGGTCTGGAACAAGGCGTCGCCATTATCTTCCTCAGACTTTTTTCTAAACCGGCGGTTGCTGTGGATGATTATGAATATGGTCAGAGCCGCCAGCAGCAGCATTACCCACTGGCCGCCATAGTGCATTGCGGCAACGATAATTCCTGCTCCGATGAACGCAGCCCCGGCGGTAAGGAACCACCCGCCGATTACGGAAATCACGCCGGTGATGCGGAACACGGCACTTTCACGCCCCCAAGCTCTGTCGGCGAGAGAAGTACCCATAGCGACCATAAATGTTACGAAAGTGGTTGACAGGGGTAGTTTCAGTGAGGTACCAAGAGCGATAAGTGCTCCGGCGAGCACCAGATTCACAGATCCCCGTATAAGGTCGAATGCAGCTCCCTGATCCATAATTGTCTCATCGACATTAAAACGGCGGTTAAACCAACGCCTTACTTTCACAGGTGTGACACGATGTACCCAAGAGAGGAATGATAATGTCCATCTTACCAACCGTCGGGCGATACGTGATGATCCAAACATCTCATCGCCATCCTGCTGACTTCCGAGGCCGATTTCAGTCTTGGTGACCTTCCTTGCCTTTTTCGATGTGGCAAGCGATACCACCATAATAACGCCTGCACCTATCAGGAAATATATCGGAGTATTCGCAGGCTCGTTGAGAGAACCCATGAGGAATCCTCTGGCGTCACCACCTCCGTTGGAAATGAAGTCCTGATATGAAGCCAGACCACTCAAAGGAACACCTATAAAGTTTACAAGGTCATTTCCGGCAAATGCCACAGCCAATGAAAAAGTACCCATCAGCACTATCACTTTCAGCACATTAACCTTGCAGATATGAAGCAGTTGCATCAGCACAGTGAAAACCGCGAAACAAGACAGTATGATTATTGCCGTATTGCTTTTTATCCATGCCTTAAACTCAGGGGTCATGAAAGTCAGGTCTTTTGCCCCCTTGATCAAAAGGAAGTAAACAATAGCAGTGGCGCAGATGCCTCCGAATATCCCTATCTTCCATTTCAGATTGCTCCGGTAATTGAAGGAGAATATCATGCGGGATATAAACTGCACCACTGTTCCGAAGAAAAAGGCTATCGCCACCGACAGGAATATCCCGAGAATCACCGACAAGGCTTTCTCCGTGTTAAGCAGGTCATCAAAACCGAGACCGATGCCTCCCGCCATCTTGATCAATGCCACGACAAATGTCGCGCCTAAAAGCTCGAAAACCATCGACACTGTTGTCGAGGTCGGCATCCCCAGGGAGTTGAAAATGTCAAGGAGAATGATGTCAGTTACCATTACCGCCATGAATATGCAGATAAGGTCGTAGAACGAAAAATGCTCGGGACGGAAAATTCCGTGCCGGGCAATCTCCATCATTCCGTTGCTCATAGCCGCTCCGATAAACACTCCGATTGATGCGACAATAAGAACCTTCTTGAAAGATGCCGCCTTGGACCCGATTGCCGAGTTGAGAAAATTGACGGCATCATTACTCACGCCTACCGTCAGATCGAACACCGCCAGCAGGAATAGAAAAATTACTACGCAAAGAAACAGTATTTCCATTGTTTTCTTAATTACTTATTCTGCCGCAAAGTAACCAAGAAAACATTTCATGATTATTTCAAAATCCTTAACCTTTTATTAAAGTGGACTGACAATCAATGCGGTTCATTCGCGGTTAAACCTAATATAGCTCTGTTCGATGGGTTTATATGAGGGGTCATCCCAAAGGGGACTTGAAATCATCAGATCCGCGCTGATTCGGTTACAGGCGATCGGCACATTGTGAAGGCGGCATTGACGCAAAAGCATCTGGATGTCTGCTTCGTGAGGCTGCGCATTGAGATCGTCTATCAGAAAAACGGCGAGATCAATCTCGTTTCTTACCACCATAGCCGCTATTTCAGCATCTCCGCCCATCGGCCCGGAGTTCATACATTCGACTTGGGCTTCAATTCCCGCTTCTGAAAAAGCATTCTTTATAAGGCCGCCTGTCGTACCCGTACAGACCAGCTCATGTTGTGAAAGATATTGGGCATTAAACTTTACCCAATCGACCATATCGGCCTTGCGTTGGTCGTGAGCGACAAGTGCAATTTTTAGTTTTGTCTTCATTTTGAGTCCCTTGAAAATGTTATTTTGAACAATAATCCGCCCGAGCATTGATTTTCGGCAGTAATATCGCCTCCATGCAGAGTAACGGCGTTTTTCACTATCGACAGACCGAGACCGGTTCCTCCTGCGGCTCGTGACCGTCCCTTGTCAATCCGATAGAACCTTTCAAACAGCCTCGGCAAATGCTCGGACGGCACACCGCATCCGTTATCAGACAATGCGATCACTATTTTGTCATTGCCGATGCTGATTGATTCTATTTTTATCTTTGTACCTCCACTATAAACAATGGCGTTGTCGATAAGGTTGTTGAAAACAGCCTCAAGCAAAGACTGATTCCCGGACATGACGATATTGCGGGAAATATAATTCTCGATCGTAATACCTTTTGTCGCGGCAATTATCTGTCTGTCCTCAACCACATCATTAATTATGTCAGTGAGATTAACCTGTTCCTTTAAGATAGAGGCACTTCCGTCATCCATGCGGGTCAGGAGTGAGACATCGGTCAATAGCCTCTGGAGCCTTTCTGTGTTCGTAAGACAGCGTTGCAGGAACAAAGTCTGCTTTTCTTCGCTCATATTCCTATGTGCCAGCATAGTTTCAACGCTGACCTTGATTGACGCGACAGGAGTTTTCAGTTCGTGGTTGATGTTGTTTGTCAACTGTTTCTTTATGCGCTCCTTTTCAAGCTGCTCATGAAGGGCGGCACGATGCTCGCTGTCCCTGTCGGCTACAGCCTGCTGCAACCGGGCATAAAGACGGACAATATGGTTTGAAATCTCGCCAAGCTCGTCATGTGGGAAAGGTTCTGTATCGGAAATCCGGGCTCCGTTTTCCGCGTTCTCCGCAAATTTGTTAAGCCTGCTTATGTGTAGGCCGACTCTTCGGGTTGCAAAGTACCCCAACACACACATGACTAATGTTATGGTTCCCATTATCCACAAAAAGCCGTAATCGGGCCGCAATAAATTGCTGAACGATACGGAATACGGTACTGCGGTACGGACAATATTGCCGTAATCCCCTTTCCTTGCCGAGTAAAAATAATAGTTGCCCGTACTCTCGCTGTGCCGTCTTACGGCATAGCCGGAGCCATTCAGCATTGCATCCCGGATTTCCTGACGGTCAAGGTGATTTGTTTTCGGCAACGAGTCAAGAGTATTGTCGTATATTATGTGTCCCTTGTCGGAAATTACGCTTACACGAATATCGTTGAACGGTTTGAACTCGTCAAGTTTTATATCCGGGACATCATGCCCTTCGCTCAGTTCTGTAAGAATATATGTGTTGATGAGCTGGAGCTGCTTGTCAATCTCTTCCGCTTTGAATTCTTTTTCCCTATGATATTGAAAAATTACAAAGCACCCGACCATCAGCAGGGAATATCCGAGAAGCCATACGAACAGACGCTGCGGATAGGAGAGTTTATTCAATGAACCCATAGCCGTATCCTGAGCGCGTTACAATATTCTTGCCGTATATGCCGACTTTCTGCCGGATACGGGTTATATTTACGTCTACCACCCTGTCAAGCACCACAACCTCGTCGGGCCATATCTCATTCAGAAGGTCTGTCCGGGTGAAAACCTGCCCTCGGTTGGACATCAGCTTCAGCAGAATCTCAAATTCCTTTTTGGGCATTTTCACCTCTGTTCCGTCAACCATACAGGTTCTGTTTTTGGCAGACAAGACGAGACCTTTGTATGAAACAAGGTCAGAATCAGTTTTGGAGGGTGTGACAGAAGCCGCTGTCCGGCGAAGTACAGTCCTGACGCGTGCAAGAACGGCTTTCAGTGAATATGGCTTCATTATATAGTCGTCGGCCCCGAGGTCGAGACCGGCAATCATATCCTCTTCCGTGTCTTTGGCTGTGCAGAATATTATGGGAACCGAGGCTGTCGCCGGATTCGATTTCATAATGCGTGCAAGCTGGATGCCGGATATTTCCCCCATCATAATATCAAGGAGTATCAGGTCATAGCCGGCAAGGTCGCGGGCAAGAGCTTCCTCCGCGCTATATGCCGTGTCTACATGATAGCCTTCCGCCTCAAGATTGAATCCGAGACCGTCACACAGAGCCTCCTCATCATCCACCACAAGTATTTTCTTTTTTTCTTCCATGCCGCAAAATTACTAATAATCGGTCAAATACTGTCCTGATGCTCAAAAATTTAATAAAAGTTTAATGATACAATTTATTTCATAAAATCTAAACAAAACTGATAAAACCATGAAACATTATGTCCATAATTTTGCGGCAGAAAAAAATGACAACGAGAATATGAATTGTAAAAAATTACATGTATGCGTAATGACTTTGTCAATGCTCGTTTCCACGGTCAATATGGATGCCGGCATAGTCAAAGGAAGAGTCTATGACTCGGCTACAAATGAACCGCTTATTGGCGCGACGGTCATAGCGGGCAACCATACGCAGGGGGCATCGACAGATATAGACGGTCATTATACATTGCAGCTCACCGCAGGGAAATATGATTTTGCAATAAAGTATATAGGATACCGGGATACGGTAATCTCACATCAGGTACCCTTAGGAATGGAAGAGCTGATACTTGACATTCCTATGATGCCGGATGTCACTTCATTGTCCGAAGTGACAGTAGTGGCTGTCGCACGAAGGGATACCGAGGCTGCCATGATAGAGGAGGAAAAGAAAAGTAATGTAGTGCAGACAGGTGTTTCGTCGCAACAAATCGCCAAGACGCAGGACAAAGATGCTTCGGAAGTTATAAGAAGAGTGCCGGGCATTTCGATTATTGAAGATAAGTTTGTTATGGTCAGAGGCTTGTCGCAGCGATACAACAATGTATGGCTCAACGGTAGCGCGGTGCCGAGTTCCGAGGCAGACTCCCGCGCTTTCTCATTCGACATCATCCCGAGCAGCCAGATCGACAATATGGTGATTGTCAAAAGCCCCGCTCCGGAATATCCCGCCGACTTCACCGGCGGTTTCGTGATGGTCAATACCAAAAGGCAACCGTTGAAAACCGGCTTCGACATCTCTGTCGGCGCAGGCATAAACGACAGGACACATTTCCGTGAGTTTGTAAAGGCCGGAGGCAGGTTTGCCTTCCCTGCCGGCGGACTTGACGCGCCGTTAGTGAGTTATCCCGGATTTGAAGGAAGAATCGATCCGTTGGCAAGCGGTCTGGACAACTACTGGCGGGTTAAGACCATACATCCCGTTGCCGACCTTAAGGCAAGTGCCGGATACAATCAGTCCTGGCTCATAGGTGACAGGCAGATGTGGCTTGTGGCGGCACTGAATTTCTCGAACAGCTACCGGACATTGCTGAATATGGAGAATTCGCTCTATGGTCCGTACGATGTATCCAACGACAAGAGCGTACCGCTGCGAAAGGCTTCCGACAACCAATATACCCGGGAGACACGCTACGGGGCGATGCTGAACCTGTCTTTCCGTCCTTCGGGAGGCATCCATCTGTTTGAGTGGAAAAACATCTTCAATCAAATCATCAAGAACAGGTATTCCGACCGCATCGGTTTCAATGCGCAGGCCGACAATATCAACGACATGGAATATTATCACTCGTCGCGCCCCACTTTCAACACTCAGTTCACCGGCAGCCATACATTCGATGCCGACCGCGTGGACTGGAGCGTCGGATATGCCTTTGCACAACGCAATCTGCCAGACCGGAGGCTGATAGAGCGCACCGACCGCACGGAGCAGACTATGGGCATATACCGTATCGGCCGGGAATTTACAAAGCTCAACGAGCACACCGGGTCGCTGTCGGGCAATTACCGGCATGAGTTTGATTTCTCGATCATCAAACCCATACTTAAAACCGGCATATACGGAGAATACCGTACCCGCACCTACCGCACCCGTCAGTTCCAGTACGGCTGGCAGCCTGACAACAGCCTCCCTGACGGATTCATGTTCAATCCCGATGTGCAGGGCGACCTTTTGACTGATTCAAATTACGGGCATGACAAACTCTATCTTTACGAGGAGGTAAACTGGCTAAACAACTACAATGCGCATCAGACACTCGGGGCGGCCTATCTTTCAGCGGACATTCCCTTGAGAAAATTCGACATTCATGCCGGTGTGAGGTATGAATACAGCCGCCAGACCCTCGAGATGAACACCCGCCAGTATGAGGAGAGCCTCCATAAGACCGATTATGACTATTCGGGAGCGTATCCATCGGTCAACGTGACATACCATATAACTGACAGTCACCAGCTTCGAGCCGCTTACGGTCGCTCTACAAACCGTCCGGAGTTTCGCGAGCTTTCCTCGTCGGTATATTATGACTTCGATCTTGGCAGCAGCGTGATGGGTAATCCTGACCTGAAAGCGTCCACAATCGACAATGTTGACCTCCGCTGGGAGTGGTATCCCTCCAGAGGGGAGCAGATTTCGGTGGCGCTGTTCTACAAGCATTTCGCCCATCCGATTGAGTGGACATATACCGTGGCCGGTGGCACCGACCTCATATATTCTTTCATCAACGCCAATGGAGCCAACAACTATGGTGTGGAACTCGACATACGCAAGAACCTCGGTTTCATCGGACTCAGAGACTTTTCGCTGTCGCTCAACGGAGCGCTGATCAAAAGCCGGGTTACATTCGACAAAGGCACAAACAACATCGACCGCCCGATGCAGGGACAGTCCCCCTACTTAGTGAACGCAGGACTGTTCTATAACAACGATGAATACGGCTGGAACGCCGCATTACTCTACAATATCATCGGCAAACGCATCACCGGTGTGGGCAACCGTTACGGTACCGCATCGGACGGCACTGCACGCAACATCCCCAATTCCTACGAGATGCCGCGCCACAGCCTTGATATATCGGTGTCGAAGAAGTTCGGCAGATGGAGCCTGAAACTTTCGGCACGCGATATCCTCGCTCAAAGATACCTTTTCAAACAAATTGAGGAAGTGACAAACGAAGGGAAAGGTAAAACAATTGAAGAAACAACCCGGAGCTACAAACCGGGACGCAATTTCAACATAACAATCGGATATAATTTCTAATCAAAAAAGTACAATTTCTAATTAAAAATGAGAAAACGTATGAAAATCAACATCATCAACTCAGGCAGGCTGCTCATGGCGGCACTTGCCGTGGGAGCCGGACTTGCAATGGCATCCTGCTCATCGAACGATGAACCCGATTCGCCCAAGTTCACAGACCCGGAAGTGACCTACAAAGGGAACGTGGCCTACAGCAAGGGCATACTCTTCAACGAGGGCAAGGAACTCGGCAATGGTACCCAGAACTTCCACTTCACCGGCGATGTGACTCTCGAGAAGGGTGTCTACACGCTCAAGGGCTGGGTATATGTCGATGCGGGAGCCAAGCTGCGCATCCCTGCCGGCACCGTCATCAAGGGCGACAAGCAGACCATGGCATCGCTCATCGTGGAACCCGGCGGATATGTCGAGATGAACGGCACCAAGGACGCGCCGGTGGTAATGACCTCGGCGCAGGCACCCGGCCAACGTCGTCCCGGCGACTGGGGCGGACTCATCATCTGCGGAAAAGCCCGCAACAACCAGCAGACAATGCAGATCGAGGGTGGCCCGACCACAATCCACGGAGGTGACAACGACAGCGACAACTCCGGCATATACCGCTATGTACGTATAGAGTTCGCCGGTTATCCCTTCGACACCGACAAGGAAATCAATGGCCTGACTTTCGGTTCGGTGGGCAGCGGCACGACTGTGGACCACATTCAGGTATCATACTCAAACGATGATTCATACGAATGGTTCGGTGGTTCTGTAAACTGTAAATACCTCGTGGCTTACAAAGGTTGGGACGATGAGTTTGACACCGACAACGGATTCTCCGGCAATGTTGAATACTGTCTGTCGGTTCGTGATCCTCGAATCGCCGATACATCGCAGAGCAACGGTTTCGAGAGCGACAACAACGCCAGCGGTGCGGAGACAGCCCCGTTCACGTCAGCTCATTTCAGCCATGTCACATTCATCGGTCCTAAAACCGCCAAGAACGGAGACTTCCGCAACAGTTCTGATTATATCACGGCCGGCAACATGTTCCCCGACAATGGATCAAAGCTCGGTCAGTTTCAGGCAGCAATGCAAATACGCCGCAGCAGCAAACTCAATGTTGCCAATACTATTGCCGTAGGTTATCCCATCGGTCTGATTGTCGATGGAGAGAAAGGTAATACCGTGAAATATGCCAAGGCAGGAGACTTCAAACTCGACAATATTATATTTGCAGGTATGGATATAATCGGCTCCGACAAAAACAAAGTATATGAGGATTATTTCATAGACCTTGCGGCCGGTACTGAGGACAAAGGCCGAGAATCATACTCCCACACCTTCTTCCTGTCGAATCCCAACAACAAGGTCATGACAGAGGCCGCTCTCAACCTCACCGATCCCGCAGGTCTTGGCCAGAATTATTGTCCCTCCACGATGCTCCCGGACGGTAAAGGCGGATACATAGGCGCTTTCAAGGATGCCTCCGACAACTGGCTTGAGGGTTGGACCAATTTCGATCCACAGAATACCACGTACTGACAGTTTCCCTGTTATCATTAAACGACTATAAAATATAGGGTGGTCAGATTGAGTCTGATCACCCTATACTTTTGCCTGAAAACCCTATTTACTGTTTCGTAAATGTCATTTTGTTATGCCCGGCTTCAAATGTCATAGTGTTGCCCGTGATTTTCACATCATCGAATTTGCGCATTTTCTGTACTCTGGCGGCAATCATGGGCTTGATTACATCAGTGATGTTGGCTGCCACACGCCCTTTGATTGTGTTAAGTGAATCCTGAGGAGCGTCAGTGAGCTTTGCGTAATTTAAAGCCAAAGAAGCAGTGTCGACATTCACCACGGTTTTTGACGGATCGAGAGTTACGATGATTTCATCGTCATCTTTCACGGTCCAGGTTCCCGAGGCCTTAACATTTCCGTTGACGGTCGCTTTTACAGGAGTGGTTATCGATGAGGCTTCCACGCCTCTTGATACGATGTAATCGGCAGCGATACTGAGAGTGCCACCATTTGTACCGTCGGTTCTGACAAAGGATAGAGTGGGTGTGCAAGTCATTTCTCCGTCGTCACCACGCGGAGCCTTGTCGCGGTCATCTCCTTTGTGCTTGTCAGCTTTATCGGGCTTGTGCTTGCTGTCTTTGTCAGGTTTGTCCATTTTCCCTTTCATAACTATGGCGGTATTTCCTTTCCAAGTTCCTGCGAGTTCTCCGGCAAGTTTTGCATTGCCTCCGTTACATGAAGTGAGACAGACCAGAGCAGACAATACCACTGCTGTTAAAATTTTAATTTTCATAAGCTTATTGTTAAGAGTCATTTTGACATTTATTTCGAATAGAAACATATAGCGAGGCGAATAAGTTCTGCATAAATCCGTAAAATCAAAGAAGTTTAATAAAAACTTAACAAAATCCGTCACAACATTCTTCGCTGTTCAAATTCTATTCAGAATGTCTGCAAAATCAGTATCTACCTTTGCCGCGTAGATTCAAACACGAAGATATGAAAGGATTAGCAGTATTCATTACATCGTTATTTGTAACAATGTCAGTCTCAGCACAAACCGAGGCCGAAGCTGACAGCATCGACCCATCTGCGTTTGACAAATATCTGGATGAAATTGTCATAGTAGCCAAAAAGCCCGGAACAGTAGTAAAAACAGACCGTAAAGTTTACACCGTCAATCAGGATCTTACTTCAAAAGCATCTTCGGCAAGCGAAATTCTCAACCATATCCCCTCGGTTGAAGTGGACCTTGACGGGAATGTCAGCATGAGAGGTAACGGCAACGTGACAATCCTGATAAACGGCAAACCGTCAGCGATGATGGCAGGAAAAACACGTGCTGATGCCCTCAGTCAATTGTCAGCCGCAAATATTGAGAGGATAGAAGTAATCGACAATCCTACCTCAGAGTATAGAGCCGAAGGCGGTGGAGGAGTCATAAATATTATAATGAAAACCGATACGAAACAAGGTTTCAACGGCTCGATACTTGCAAATGCCGGGAGTGCGGGACGCTACAATGCCGGCGTGAACTTAAACTACGGTATCCGCAATCTGAATTTTTACGGAGGATATACCTTTAGACGCGACCGCTATGACCGCACCGTTGACGATTACCGCATCTCCCCCACAGATTCCATTACCCAGACTACTTACGGATTGGGACGTCCGGTCTCCCATACATTCCGTCTTGGAATGACCGCCAATATCACATCTGCCGATATGCTAAGCGTTTCGGGTAATTATAACCGAAGAAATTTCAAGCGGGATGAGTATGTCGATTCACGGACAAAAGAAACCGGAGGTATCGTTTCAGATTCATATCATCGTGACCGTGATGCCGATGCCAAAGAAAATATGTGGGAAGGAAGCCTCCAGTACACCCATCGTTACGGCAACAACAACGAGATTTCAATCGGTTATGTATATTCTTCCGAATCAGAAGATGAATTGAACCGATACACGACAATGCGTCAGGATGTTGAGACCCGGAACAATGAAACCGTCTGGGATGCAAACTACATCCATAACGCCAACCTCAGATGGCAGCATGCTTTGACAGATAATATCAAATTGACTTCGGGATATGAGTTTGAGCATCTGAGAGCTGAACAGAACTATCATGTTTCCGACTGGGACGGGACATCATTCATCCCCAATACGGATGAAAGCAATGACTTTACACATCTGAGGATGGTGAACTCGCTGTATGCCAATGCCGATATGACTTTTGGCTTATGGCGCATCAATGCCGGATTGCGAGGGGAATATACTGACATGGACAATCAGTTGAAATCTCTCTCTGAGAGTCGGCGCAAGCATTACTTTGACTTATTTCCTTCGGCAAGGGTGTCACGCCATATCGGGGACGACATAGAACTGTCCGCCGGTTACAGTATGCGTATCAACCGCCCGCAAGGGAGCGATATGAATCCTTTTGCCGAAAAAATAAATCCTTTGAGTCTTGAGGCTGGCAATCCTGATCTGAAACCTGAAAGAATAAACACCGCCGATTTCGGCATCCGTTGGCTTTCAAACGCCGGTTCTCTTACAGCGAATCTTTTCTACCGCCATATATCCGACGGCATAACAGAGGTGTCCCGTTATATCGACAATGGAATATTGCTGACAACGAAAGAAAATCTCCGGACATCCCACAATGCCGGCATCGAGCTGGTATGGAATATGCGTGTTACGAACTGGCTTGACATAAATCTGAATGGTACAGGGTATTACAATCGCATAAATGCCTCAAGACTCGGATTTGACGGAAACCGCGAGCTATTCTCATGGAGCGGATTGTTGAACGCTGATTTCACGCCCATAAAACATGGTACGGTTCAACTGAATGCGCGTTACCGGTCAGCCACTCTTGTACCGCAGGGAAAACGTGATGGCGATTTTCAGCTTAATCTTGGATTGAAGTATGATATACCGACGATAAATCTCGCCCTTTTCGCATCCGTAACAGACTTGCTCGATACTTATAAACTATCATATACCCTTGATACCCCGGCTCTGAAGCAGAAAGTGGAAAAACGCAGGAATCCCCGCATCATCTATGTTGGATTAAGCTGGAACTTCGGAGGCGGAGGCAAGAAACAGCATCATAATGTGGAGTATGATGAAGAAATGTAATGTCATGAAGTACGGGAAAAGAATACTCACACTCCTTTGGAGTGTTATCCTGCCGGTAATGGTGTTCGCCTCAAATGAAAATACCGACACTCTGACTGTCGATACTCTGAAATGCCAAGAGATTAAGAATCCTTACCGATTCCGTCCTACCCAGCTTATCATCCCCGGTGTACTGATTGGAGCAGGATTTATAGGACTGGAAAGCGATTGGCTTAAATATACAAATCACGAAACAAAAGAGGAACTTCAGGAACATCCTCATTCTAAATTAGGTGTCGATGATTTCAGTCAGTATGCGCCGTTGGCGGCAGCTTACGGATTAAGACTTTGCGGGATAAAAGGACAGCATGATTATATTGACCTTACCATAATATCGGGTACCGCCTATCTACTTACAGGGCTGTCGGTCTATGGAGTGAAAACTCTGACAAGAGTTGAACGCCCGGATGGAAGCACACGCAACTCTTTTCCTTCGGGCCATACTGCGACTGCTTTTGCCGGGGCCGAGATACTGCGCCGCGAATATTGGAACGTATCACCGTGGATAGGAATCGCCGGATATGCCGTCGCAACCGGGACGGGATTTCTGCGGATGTATAACAACCGTCACTGGCTTACCGATGTCGTGGCAGGCGCCGGATTCGGAATACTCTGCGCTCAGGCCGCATACTGGCTTTATCCTGTGATAACAAAAACCTTATTTCATAAACGGTATAATGCCAACATATTCCTGTCGCCATACGTCTCACAAGAGAGCAAGGGACTGGCATTGCAGTTGACATTTTGAATAATAACATACGCTATGTCTCAACCTCTTTTTGGAAATGCTGACAACAATATTGTAGTGGCGATCAACAATTGCCACAGTCCATTTATGGATAATGCCGTCCTTGTAATAACTGATTTCTGGTTTTTTGTCGGAGTCGTCTGTTGTATAATCGCCTATTCAATCCGGAAGGACAAATTTCCGAAAACAATACTTTTCTGCGCTTTGCTGATAGTGGTGGTAGGATGTACGGACTACTTGTGCGCCAGCATTATCCGTCCTGCCGTTCAGCAGCTGAGACCAACTAATCCCGATAACCCGGTTAGTGCTATGTTACATATAGTTCACGGATATATAGGTGGTAAATATGGCTTCCCTTCCTGTCACGCGGCCAATTCCTTTGCGATTGCCGTTTTTACTACCTTATGGTTCAAACGGAAATGGATTGCGGCAATACTGATAGGATGGGCTTTATTGGAGTGCTACACCCGTTTATATCTTGGCGTACACTATCCATCCGATATAGTTTTTGGAATTGCAATCGGAAGTCTGATAGCCTGTATTATTTATAGTCTGTCGAAAAGAATATATCATGAAATACTATTGTCATAGCCGATATGCAGGTTTCAAATTTGCATTTGCCGGCCTTAAAAGACTTGGCAGAGAACACAATTTCCGCATACATATCATCATAGCGACATTAACGACCGTCGCCGGGATATTATGTGGAATTTCCCTTATTGAGTGGTATGGTATAATCATCTGTTTTGGCTTGGTTCTGGCTGCAGAAGGATTTAATACCGCTATTGAAATACTTGCAGATCGTATATGCTCATGTAAGGATGAAAGCATAAAGCTCGCCAAAGATGTGTCTGCCGGAGCTGTACTGCTTGCAGCATTATCATCCGCAGTTGTTGGTGGACTGATATTTGCCAACAGATTGTTTCACATATTTCATTAAAATCACATCACTGGTAATACTCATGTGTCATCTATTATAATATATGGAGATATAATCAACATAAGTTTAACAATTAAAAATCTATTGATGAACAAAGTGTTAATCGTAGATGCCTCCGAATCCGACCGTCGGCTTATGTCGGGCTTGCTCACGCGAGCCGGATACGAGCCGATTGCCGTTGAGAGTATGGAGGCGGCAAAAGAAGAGGTGGCGAAGCTGCCACCCGGCGCAGTAATCGCAGCAGACTACAAACAGCCCGATGGCTCCGCAAAAGAGTTAGTAAACTGGCAAAAGAGAGAGGGCTTTTCTTTCCCGCTTATTGCCATAGTAAACAACCTTAATGGCTCGGATTTGCTTGAAGTGATGCGCGATGGTGGTGCCGTGGATGTTATACAACGACCGGCTATCGACAAGCAACTCATTGAAACCATCGGCAAGTATGCCAAACCGGAGAGTGTTGTGATTCAGCTTGACAATGCGCTGATTCCACGACGGAGCGCAAAGTTCAAAGAGATTGAACAGGCAATAGAGCGCATCGCCCAAACCAATGCCAACTGTATCATCTTCGGTGAAAGCGGCATGGGCAAGGAACAGATTGCACGGCAAATATATCTCCAAAGCTCCCGGACACAGAAGCCTATAACGGTAATCGAGGCAGGCGGGGCCGAACTTGTAGGACTTCATGACCCGAAATCCGACCGCAACGAGATGTATAACCGCATCAAGAGTTACTTTCAGAACGCTGCCGGGGGCACAATCATACTGAAGAATATCCAGCTTCTCAATTTCGAGAAACAATCGGTTTTCCTGCACATTCTTTCGGAGGAGCATCCCGATGTGAGGATGATATGCACCGCCAACGGCACACTGATGAAGATGCTTACCGAGGAAGATTTCCGCGACAACCTTTTCTATATGTTGCGCCAGTCTGGTATCACTGTGCCGCCATTGCGCGAGATGACCGAGGATATTCCGGACATAGCCGATTACCTTCTCGCAATATATGCGCATAAGACATCACAGACGAGAAAGCGACTCGACGCATCTGCAATCAAGGCTCTAAAACTATATCCGTGGCCCGGCAATATCCGCGAACTGAAGGATACCATTCTAATGGCTGCCTTTCATGCCGACGGCGATACCATCTCGGCAGATGACCTCGTTTTCAGCGACATCCAACCGGAAACAGCCGAAGATCTGACCCACCGAAATCCAAAAGCGGAAAAAGACCGCATCATCAGGGCCTATATCCGTGCGGGTACATGGAGAGGTGCCGCGAAACTGCTGGATGTGTCTGAAAAGACGCTTATTCAGCTCCGTAAGAAGCACCATATCAATCCTGACGGAGAAATTGAGGCTTGATTACCTCAATAAAATTGCGTAACTTTGCAACGCATAATCGCAAAGAACCGCGACCGAAGAGTCGGTCGTTCTGACAATATAGGATAACATAACTTCCGCATAAGTTCTATTGTAAATCTGGACAATTTATAGGAACGAGCTTGGCGTGATGCTTATGCTATGCTTATCGCATAGCGTGCATTCATGTCTAAATCGTTCAAGGCAGTCCAGAGCCAACAATAGAGTTAGCGTGAAATGCACGCTATTTTTTGCCCGAATCTAAGCCATAAATAACACTCAAATCCTTTACCTTTGGAAAAACGCAGTTGGTTGTTCGCCAACAGTCAAGATTTAACACCACAATTATTCAAACACTGAAATCTCTACTATTTCAACGTATTACGACTTTAACACTCCTTAAATCGCCCTTTCTAAAATCCAGTCGGTTATAATTGCAAACGAGGCGCAATCCTCGACAAGTCTAACTCAAAACACATATAACCGTTATGGAAAACCCAACTCCCCCAAACACCTCCGGCTTCGACAGGAAGTCCAAAATCAGAAAGCGCTCACGCAGCCGCAAGTCAGCCACCGGCCGTAAAATATTCGGCAAACACGACACCTGCGCAGGTATGCCGGCAGAGGCAAAAGCATGGTTCTTCGCTTCCATGTTCCTTGTGGAAGTAGCCAAGGCACTCGCTCCCGTCATGGAGTTCAGCAAGCCTACAGGACGCAATTCCGAATCAGCGACCGTGTGAGCCTATGAAGCATACCGACACACACGAGGCTGACTTCAAGACAGCGGCAAACGCATACGTTTCACTTGTGGAGCAGCGTGCCAGAAGCCCCGGCCAGTACCCTACTGGAAACCGACCGCGATTATACTTTCACGGAGAGCCGATTATTCTTCTCGAAGACATCGTAACCGGGCTTGATGTCAGCGAGAAAACAATAAGGCGCTACCGCGACGCAGGAAAAATCAAGGTTTACGAGAGCATAGAGGGCAATATCAAGTTTGTGCTTCAATGCGACCTCGACAGATTTCTCGAAAACTCCTTCATCAGTTCGTCCCATCCAGACTATAAGACTGTGAAGAAGAAATCAACCAACGGCGCAAACGCCAACCACACCACCACTAAATCATAATTCATTATGGACCAAACTCCCGACCAGCAGGAAGTGCTGATCGCCCGCGACAACACAAGCGGGCAGGTGGGAGCAGTCGTAGGGCAGAATCCCGACGGCACTCCCAAGATGGCTGATGTCAAATCGACGCCATTAAGCGAACTGATAAAGTTCAACAAAGGGCAGAACCCCCTCGAAGCGTTCATGTCGAATTTCATGCGGCAGGCCAGGAACCCCACGCTGTTCAGCTTCTTCAGATTGCAGGAAGACAAATACGAGCTTGTAGGCCCCGCAATGGCTGACATAATCAGGAATCCCGGCGACAATGCCGAAATGCTCAAGCCTTACGAGGTGGAGATGAAAGCTCCCGCACAGGCAGAGAAGCAGGAACAGGCCCCGGCTCAGACACAGCAGCCGGAAACAGCCGGCAACAAGCAGCCGCCCATCGACCGCGACAGCATCGACTGGGCCAAAATAGAACAGCAGTGGGGCATAAAGCGCGACGACCTTGAAAAATCAGGGGCACTCGACCAGATGGTATATAACCACAAGTCGCCGCAGCTATTCACGGTAACGCCCCGTTTCGGCGACGAGACCTTCTCCCTTCAGGCGAAACTATCGTTCCGCAGCAACCCCGACGGCTCATACTCACTCGTGCCTCACTTCATCCGCAATGAGCCGCAGCTCGATCAGGAATTCAAGGGCTATATTTTCACAAAGGAGGACAAGGCGGAACTCCGCAAGACCGGCAACCTCGGCAAAGTCGTTGAACTCGCCGACCCCAAGAACGGGGAAATGAAGAAGTGCCTCGTGAGCATCGACAGACTCACCAATGAAATAGAGGCCATGCCGGTGGATAAAATCTACATCAAGCCCAAAGTCGCCAACATCAGCCTCGATATGCAGGCCATCGGCATACTCAAAAACGGCGGCATGATACGCGAGCAGCACGTGGAACTGCCCAACGGTGCCAAATTCACTGCCGACCTGCAATACAACGCCGCTAAACGCGACATCGTTTTCGTCAATTCCGATGTTTACCGCCAGAAGCAGGAACAGAACAGTTCCCAGCAACAGCAAGTCCGGGATTCATGGCATAATCCCGACGGCTCCGTCAAACGCCTCGAACACTGGTGCAAGCTGCCGCTTAACGAACAGCAGCAGGCTGATTACCTCGCAGGCAAGAAAGTCCTCGTAGGCGAGACCAAGGACAAATTCGGCAACGACTGCACCGTCTATTTCCAGTACAATCCAGAAAAGCGTCAGCCAGAGACCACGCGGGTATATCCCGACCGCGACAAGGTCGTGGGCATCGCCGAGGAAAGCAAGACCCAGTATGCCGTAAACAATAACGGAGCGACCAACGAGGCGACCAAGAACGTGCAGGAGCCACTCCAGCGCGGGCAGACCGCCCCGAAGGACGAAAACCAGCAGAGGCAGCAGCGTAAGCCCAAAGGCCCCAAGCCTTGACCGCCACTCACCGCGCATATTCCACAATCAGTTTTATACTGCGATTCACCCGACATGATTGCCGCCGCATAGCCGCGATTCCAACCGCTATGTCCACACCAAAGCTATAAGTATCCCACCCTGCGGCCAACCTTGTCAACCCAAACACAACTATCCCCAAGTCACGGGGATGGGCGACCGTCCCCGTGACTTTCATAAAATCACCCCTAAACCCACATTAAATTTATGATTCTTATTATCTGCGAGAACATTCTCGCCACCAAGACCGTCGCTTTCGCAATGAGCGCAAACACCGAAGCCGGCAACGGCATCTACACATCCGACACCGTCACCGTAGCCAGCATCCCGCCACGTTTCATCCGCCAGACTCCGCTGTGCGAACTGGCCGAGGGAGAATATCCCTTCATGCCCGACAAGTTCCGTATGTCGGTGACGATGAAAGAGCTGGAGCGACAGCTCAAGCCCCTGTTCCGTGAAGCCGGGGAGGTGGTGTTCGCCTCTGACGGCGGAGCAGACGCACAGGCACGCTTTTTCAACATCTGTCGCCACTTCCGTGTCGGTTGCCCCCGCAGCAGAATGTGGCTCACCCGTCTCAGCTACGGCGCAATACGCGGAGCCTTCCGTTTCCGCGAGTCCGGACGGCACCTGCACCGACTCGCACAGACCGGCCTTGTGTCGAAAGGCATGGATCTGATGTTCACATACAACATCAACCAGACATTCCTCCATATCGGACTGCCCGAATATGACCTTACCCGTCAGGAGGCAATCGCCCTCGACTATGTGGGCGACCTTACCGGCCATTTCGACAGATTCAACGGTATCCCGGACGGACATTCAATCCGGGTCAATGTCAACGGAGGCGAGGAATTTGAATCCGAAGCCGTCTGGGAGGCAGAGGAAGACGCCCTCGCAGTCGCCGGTGAAATTCCTGTCGGCGAGACGGTATCGGCGACACTGACGATTGACGAGACCGACCGTTTCAATCTCCGTTTCCATACGCTGCTCACGCTCCAGATGGACGCCTTCAACAATTTCGGCTTTATGCCGGCCCAGACCCTCAGACTGGCGCAGGGCCTCTATGACAAGGGCCTTATCTCGTCGCCCCTGACACGTTGCTCACACCTTCCCGAAAAACTCCGTGGCCATATTCAGACGGTATTCCCCGACACTCCCGGCTACCGCTGGGGCGAGAACGATGCGACCATCAACCATCACGCGATAATCACTCTCCGCGCCATCGACCAAGACCTGCACGAAAAGGAGAAACAGCTCTACTGGCTCATATTCAACCGCATGAAGGCGGTGGTGGAACAACAGCCGAGCCGCAAGTACGCCACCGTCGAATTCAAGATAGGCGAAGCCGTGTTTTATCGCCAGTGGGAGCTTACCGGAGAGGCGTATGCAGTGACCGAGACGGGCACGTTCCAGACAGGCGTTACAATCGCAGACGCGGCGGTATATCCCTGCGATGCCCCGGTAGCCGAATCCAACGCCTTCACCGATGTGATGTGCGCCGTGACCTCAAAGGCGGAGTATGTTGATGAGATGATGCACACCAACGTGCCGTACACACTGGAAACCGGCGACTACGGCAGCGCACTGGACAGTCTCATACGCAAGGGGCTCGTCACCCTCGACGGCGACGATGTCTATCTCTCGCCCGAAGGCCAGTATGTCTATGACGAGTTTGCCGGCCGCGAGTTCGCCGAGATGCTGCTCACATGGCAGTTCGAGGCCAACGACCTCTATCAAGGCGACCAGTCCGGACGCTCGGTAATCGAGGACTTTTCCGGCTCCCTGCTGTGCATGATAGAGACAATCGACCCCGAAGCCGGAGATTAAAACGCTGCAATCCGCTGTAAATCGCATTTCTATCAAAAATAACCGGCCCAATATAGCCGAAAATCGGATAGAAATCGCTAACTTTGCCACTGAATCGCAGTCATAAATTTTATTTTTGATTGTGGATTTAGTGGTGAGGCAGCGGGAGGGATACCCGCTGCCTTTTTACAATTATTATCCCAAACCACCACTCAAATCCACTATAATTTTATGGCAGAATTTATCCAGATAGAAAAATCCGTACTTGAAGACATGTTCGGTCGGATTAACTATCTTCATAAAGTATCGCGCTCTCTATATGAGCGCGTAAGAAACAAAGAACCGGACGACTGGCTTACAATGGAACAGCTATGCGGATTGCTCCATATCTCGAAATCCAAAGTACGCTCATTGAAGAAAAGCGGACGTATCGGGTTTGTGAAATGTGGCAAAGGTTTCCTTTATAGCGCGAGTGACGCTTTTGGATTGCTTGAACGGATAGACGCAGATACCGGCAATGGCAGAAATCTATTCCGCAGAACACCTTAAAGGCTTTTATGCCGACAGTCTGGCTATTCTTGAAATAATGGAGCGTCTGAACAAGGATGTCACTCCTTCTTTCTTAGGCAAAAGATTCTATACCGATGCCCAGCTTTCGGAGATACTCAACATTTCACGACGCACTTTGCAGGAATACCGCGACAACAGACTCATAGCATATTATCGTCTTGACGGTAAGATACTTTATGCCGACGATGATGTAGAGGCTTTTTTGAAAAGCACCTATTGCCCCAAATACTGAAATTGAAATGCGGCCACCGGATGATACCGATGACCGCATTTTTTACATTGTGAGGGTTTCTTATACAACTTGAATGTTGTTGAACTTGCTACGCATTGTCGCCATACCGTCATAGACAGCCTGATCCTGCATCTTGGCATAGATTTGCGTGGTCTTGATGTCGCTATGGCCCAGCATCTTTGAGATTACTTCTATTGACACATTGTTGCACAACGACATGGATGCGAAAGTGTGTCGGGCGACATGGGTCGTGAGATGCTTTTTGATTTTCGCGAGATCTGCAATCTCTTTGAGGTATGCGTTCATCTTCTGATTGGTTATCACGGGCATCACCACCTCCTTTGCCTTGACAACCGGATGGTCTGCATATTTGAGAATGAGCTGACGGGGAACCTCCAGCATGGGGATTATACACATCTCGCCCGTCTTTGCACGGGCTTTGCGTATCCATGTGTTGCCCTTGTCATCATTCTGAATGTCATAGGGCGTGAGGGCTTTCATATCGCAGAAAGCGAGACCGGTGAAGCAGCAGAACACGAATGTGTCGCGTACTATCTCCAGACGCGGCAGTTCTTTCAAGTCAAGTTCCATTATGACTTTGAGTTCCGCCTCCGTCAGAAACTGACGCTCGCTGTATGTGCGCTGATACTTTTTCCCGATGAACGGGTCGTGTGTAATCCACTTGTGCGCCAGCGCATACTGCAACACATTTTTCACGCAACGCAGATAGCGCACGGCGGCATTGTTGGCGCATCCCTTTTTCATTCGGAGAAAATGCTCAAAGTCATCAAGCATACCGGATGTAACCTCCTTTATAGGAAGGTCAGGGGCATTGTAGTGGAGCTGGAAGAAATCTTCCAGATAATCGGCGCAGCGTGTCCAACGCTGATAGGTGGGTTTCACTATGTCGCCCCGGTCGAGTTCTTCCTTGCGTTTCTCGTTGGCCTCACGGAATACCTCGCACATCATCTTCGGCTTTTCCATAGTTCCGAGATAATGGGCTTTGAGGACAGCGGGATTTACCAACTTGTTCTCACGGATGAGCATGTTGTGGATCTCGCAGAAGCGGGCCCGCACCATTTCAAGAAATTTGTTTAGTTCCTTGTCGCGGCGCGATGTGCCGTCGCTCACGTTACGCTTCTGGTTCCAGTGCTTCGGATTCACTGAGCGACCGATTGTAAACTCGGTCATCTGCCCGCCGACCGAAATGCGGGCGTAGAGCGGATATTCGCTCTTGTCGGTCTTTGGCTTTCTGGCGTAGAAAGTCAGGGTGAAATAAGAATCGGATGCCATTTCTCTGTGGGTTTAATGGTTACATAAATATAATCATTTTCCCCGACATATCAAAACGAAGAAAAACATCTGATCTCGCTGGAATAGTCATTGCGGCGACTCACGCCTGTTTAGCCGGCAAACCGTGAGTACGGCTCACGGTGTAAAATGGCGCAAAGCGCAGAAATCGGTATCATGGAATAGTTTTAAGCGGGATTTATAGTTAAAGAATATTTCAAGAGTTAAATAGTGTTTAGAAACTCCGAAAATTGCGACCCCAACTGGGTCAAAGGTTCTCTCCCATGCTCAAAACCCCACTGTGTGAGGCGTGATGGCTGTTTAACTTTCGCTGTATCAGCCGACTCACTGATGATTTCCGCCAACCGTGAGTCGAATTACTCACAAACGTGAGTACTCACTAATGACTCACTCACCACCTCTGTATTCTGCGCCGTTCTGAAATTTTGGCAAATTAAAAAAGCACTGAAAATCAAGTGATTTCAGTGCTTTGCGGCGTTTTGCCATTTTGCTTTGTGACCCCGGAGAGGCTCGAACTCTCGACCCACTGATTAAGAGTCAGTTGCTCTACCAACTGAGCTACGGAGTCATGCGCTTTGCGGTTAAAGCGATGCAAAGGTAGGGGTTATTTTTTATCCATGCAAATGTTTTCACATATTTTTACGCTCTGTTCTAAAAATTGCTTTGGAATATAAAAAGAGCACCGGCCGCAGGGCCGGTGCGGAGGAGGTTATCATTTCTAATGTCACGACTTTTTGTTGAAGTCAGCAAAATGCCTTCTCTTGATGATTAAACGACCGAATGAGGGAAATGGTTCACCCGCCACATGCAAAGCCTATACGAGGCGTCTAAACACACAAAAAAGACGCTGCGCCGGATCAGGGGCGCAGCGTCATCAGAGGTTATAGCTTAAAGTGAAATTTCATTATGGATCACTTGGCGCGGCGGCGGTCAGTGAGGTAAGCCACGGGGCAGGCCACGAACATTGTGGCGAGGGTGCCTATCACAACACCAAATATCATGGCGAAGGTGAACGAACGGATCGAGTCACCGCCGAGGATGAAGATACACAGCAGCACGAGCAGTGTCGACGCAGAGGTCATCACCGTACGGCCAAGGGTGGAGTTGATAGAACGGTTGATGGTGTCGAAGAAGTTCTGCTTGGGATAGAGACCCACATTTTCACGCACACGGTCGAACACCACCACGGTGTCGTTGATCTGGTAACCGATCACAGTAAGTATGGCGGCTATGAACGACTGGTCGATCTCCATGGCAAACGGGAACACACCCCAGAAGAAGGAGTAGAAGCCGATGATGGAGAATGCCGTGAAGGCCACAGCGGCAAGCGCGCCGAGCGAGAATGCCACATTATGGAACCTCACAAGGATGTAGAGGAACATGGCGATGAGGGCGAGCACCACAGCTATGATAGCATCGGTGCGCATGTCGTTGGCCACGGTAGGACCTACTTTCTGCGATGACATTATACCCACGTTCTCGTTGGTGGTGGAGAAGTCGGCCATCGACATTCCTCCGATCTCGTCCTGAAGTCCCTTGTAAAGGATCTCGGTGATCTCCTCGTCGATGTTCTCTGCGTCGGAGTCTATCTTATAGTTGGTGGATATACGCACCTTGGTGTTGTCGTCGATGGTTATTACGCTCACCTGTGCCCCGGCGAATAGCGGAGTAAGTTTCTGGCGGATATCGTCGGTCTTCACCTCATGGTCAAACTGCACCACATAGTTGCGTCCGCCCGAGAAGTCGATGCCCTGGTTGAGGCCACGCACGAAGAGCGAGATGACCACGGCGCATGTGAAAGCTATCACAATTCCGAAAGCAAGCTTGCGGGTGCCGAGGAAGTTGAACTTGGTGTTGGCAAACATCTTGCGCGAAAGGGCGGTGTCGAATGTAAGACGCTCGAAAGGTTTGGCCTTGGCGCCGAGGATAAACACGAGGCGTGTGAGGTAAACCGCGGTGAAGAACGAGCAGATGATACCGATTATAAGCGTGGTGGCGAAGCCCTTGATGGGGCCTGTGCCAAAGAACAGGAGGATCACGCCGGTGATCACAGATGTGAGGTTGGAGTCGAAGATAGCCGAGAAAGCGTTGGCATAACCGTCGGAAATGGCGTTGCGCACATTCTTGCCGGCACGGAGCTCCTCTTTGGCACGTTCGAAAATAAGCACATTGGCGTCAACTGCCATACCGAGGGCGAGCACGATACCGGCGATACCGGGAAGCGTAAGCACAGCCTGGAAGGAGGCGAGTATGCCGAATGTGAAGAAGATGTTGAACACAAGGCCGAGGTTGGCGATGAGGCCGGGAATAACCCCGTAGAACATCATCATGAAGATCATAAGCAGCACGAGGGCTATCACAAACGACCACATACCGGCCTCGATGGCCTCCTGGCCGAGCGACGGGCCTATCACGGTGTCGGAAATGATGTTCACCTTGGCTGCCATCTTACCGCTCTTGAGCACGTTGGCAAGGTCCTTGGCTTCGTCGGTAGTGAAATCGCCGGTGATCTCGGAGCTTCCGCCCTCAATCACGTCGTTGACACGGGGAGCCGAATAAACCTGATCGTCGAGCACGATAGCCACCTGACGGCCCTTGTTGGTGCCGGTTATATTGGCCCACTGGCGGGCTGCATCGGGCTTCATGCGCATGTTCACGAAGTTTCCGCGCATCTGCTCATAGTCGCTGTTGGCCGATGTGATCACATCGCCGGCGAGAGCGGGCTTGCCGTTGGCTGTCTTAAGGGCTACAAGCTGATAGAGGTCGATGCGGCTCTTGCGGCCGGTAGCCGAGTCAGTAGTCTCGATGGTGTTAGGCTTGAACTCCCATGCGAGCTTGATATTGCCGGGGATAATACGGCGGGCGGCAGGCGAAGCCAACAGAGAGTCAATAGCCGCACGGTTGGCAGCTGTGGCCGAACCCACACCGATGGCGTTATAGGGATTACCCACCTGCATGAACAGGCCGAACAGGCCCTGTGTGGAAGTGCCTGTGGTGTCAGCGCGGAGCGCGTTGTCAAGCTCTACAAGCGAGCCCTGGATTTCAGAAAATTCAGCTGTTTCGTAGAATTCAAGGTTGGCCGATGATTTGAGCAGCTCGCGCACACGGTCATGCTCCTTGACGCCAGGAAGCTCAAGGAGTATCTGGCCGTCCTTTTCAAGCTCCTGGATATTGGGAGCCACGACGCCGAACTGGTCGATACGTGAGCGGAGCACGTTGGTCGACGAACTTACGCGGTCCTTCACTTCCTGCTTGAGGGCGGCCTCGGCAGCCTCGGGAGTGTCGCCGCGCTTCACCTGATCCTTGAACACTATGGAAAGATCGCCCTGGGGATCAAGTGTGCGGTATTCACGGCAGAATATCGACACATAGTCGGTGCTCTTTGTTTTGGCCACCACAGAATCGGCGGCCGCAATGGCACGCTCGAAATAGGGGTTGCCTTCGGCGTTGGCCATGGAGCGGAGAATGTCGGGTACCGACACCTGCAGGGTCACGTTCATACCTCCCTTGAGGTCGAGGCCGAGACCTACACCGAGTTTCTGTACTTCATTGAATGTGTAGCCCATGAACACCGGCTCTTTGGCTATGGAGTCCATGAAATGCTTGCGAGATTCACGGAAAGTGTCGGACTTTGCGTCACCATTGCTTGCCGCAAGTGCATATGCCTCAGCCTTGTTCTCGTAGTGATTGGTCACGAGCGAGAATGAAAGGTAGAAGAGGCACACGAGCACCAGAAAGATCGCAATGATTCCGGCGACAACGCTTCCCAGGGTTCCTTTTCTTTGCATGTGATAAAAAGATGTATTAAAGAATTAATTAAAATTTCGCGGTTTTTTCAGCTTGCAAATATAGCACTTTTCTTTGATATTCAGCTATTAATGCTTTTAAATTTAAGCCACGACCATATCAGATTCACAACATCAGCCTGTAAACCAATTAGATACAGCAACACGGGGCGCAAAGCCGATATTATGCTCCGCGCCCCGTAAAAGGCTGATATGCCGCAAAAAGATTGTTATTTGACCATTACTTTGACGTTGCGTCCCGGCATACTCACGATATACATTCCCGGAGCCACACGTATGCGGTCGGCACCGGTGGATTTTCCGTCATGTACGGTCACTCCGGCAAGATTACATATCCTGAGATCCTGTCCCTGCGCACCGAGCACGAGGATATCATGGCCGTCAGTCTTCACAACAGCAAGCGGAGCGTCAACAGCACCAAGTCCCGAGACATTTACCGTATAAGGGTTGGAACCGCCCGATTCACACTGACGGTAGAGCGCCGACACATGGAACCTATGGGCACCGTCGGCCGATGCAGCGGGGAGCGTCCATGTTGTGGCTGTGACAGGTTCGGAGTTGAGTTTCACACCCTTGTCATAGACATTGTAACCTATAAGCTCAAGCTTCGAGGGGTCTCCGTCGAGCGATATGAAAGTTATGTCATCAAGCATAAGCCAGAAAGCGTCATGGCTCGTGGCACGTATAGCGAAATAATTTGTGCCTTCGGGCAAATCAAACTCATATTTAGTCCATTCCTTGGGCACGAGATCGTGGAAACCGATCATCTCAAATTCGTCAGCGGTCTTTCCGGCCGACGAGGTCAGGAACTCGAATTGCTCATAACACTCGGACGTTTCGGTACGGTATGAGAACTGACCGCGGGCATAGAACGTGACTTTCTGTGCCGAGCCGTTGAGCAGCGGCGATATAAGCCAGTCGTCCTTGTCGATTTCACGGTCGAAATTATTAGCCGACACAAGGTATTTGTCACCTGTGTGCGCTATGAATTTGTCATAGAGCGAGCTTTCCGGATCAAACACGGTCTGGTCCATGACCATATAGGCGAACGGTTCGGAGTAGAGATGCGGTATATGCGAAGTGTAATCGCCCCATCCGCAGCTTTTCGCGCCGTCAGCATCGATTACCGACCATTGACCGATATTGTCGATCAGGAAGTTGTCATAGCTTTCAAAGCTCTCTACGGTAGTCTCCGGCTCACCTGAGCGATCAGGCTCAGTCCATGTGAGCACTATGTCACCGCCGTCGGTCACAGTGCCGTCAAGGTCGCGCGGTGCGGGAGTCGAAGGTGAGGTCACAGCTATCTGTACCTCCTTCGTGTTGTCAGCCGGATTCTCATCGCCGGCCAAAGTCACCTCGGCTTTTATTGTCATAGGCTCGGTTTCTACAGGTGACACAGTAATATCGAAGCTCCGGGTGAAAACGGCCTTCGGAGCAAGTTCCGGAAGCCCCGCAGCCACAGATTCCACAAGCGCTCCATCACGGTAAAGATTGATGGTGTAAGCCGAAGCGGCATTAAGTCCGCGGTTTTCCACCGTAACGTCAACACGGCCTGTCTCACCCGACTTTATGGCTGCAGGAGCGGCAACAGAAGCCACGGCCATGTCATTCTCGCTCTGGTTGTAGACCTCGATGCAGTCAAGGGCTATGTATGACATCACTATAAGCACACCTTTGAAGCGCACCTGCACAGTCTTGCCTTTATAAGGAGCGAGATCCACCTCGAAACGCTGCCATCCGCCGTCCTTGCCTTCCTCACCTTCGCATGTCATCACAAACTCATCGGCCACGACAAAGCCTTCGCCCGAATTTATGCTGACGGTCACATAGTTTGAATTCTTAGGCACCACAAGGCCATAGAAACTCAATTTAGGCTTATCGAGATTCGAAAGGTCGATCTTGCCGGATGTAAGGAATGAAGTATCCCAATAGTCGTCACCGTGCATCATGAAGTAACCGCCGTCGTCATCGCAGCTCTTGATATCATCGTAGGTGGAGTCAAACATAGGATAGAACGTATAGGAACCCACCCATGCATCGGAGCCCCAGTTATAAGCAGGCAACCCTTCGGCCACCGACTCCTTGAACGGGGCTATATAAGGCTCGCCGCATGCCGCCGACAAAGTGGTGAACCCCTTGCCCTCGCCACCTTCGGTAACAGCATAGACCGTATACTTTACATGCGCCTGCGGATCGCCGGGATTTACTACCATAGTAGTGAATGATGTGCCGGTAAGGTTCTCGGCCACTACCGTTGCCTGGGTAAACTTACCCTGTGCAGTGACCGACTGCATGAGTTTATATGTCACGTCGGCCTCTGTGAGCGGACGACCGTTGACATCCTTTGTCACCGGAGTCCATGTCACCGTCACTTCGCCCTGATTGGCAGTCTCGGCACATGAGGCATCGGCAGGAGCTTCGGGGCGGTCATGCCCCACAAACACATATTTTGCCTTGATTTCAGGTCCGTCGCCGAACGAGTTGGCCGTAACCACACTATAGACATATTCGCCGCACACCTCAGGTGTATCGGTAAATGAAAGCGTCACGCCGGTTGCAGGATTGTCAAAGCGTTTCACCTCAGTGCCGTCACGGAGCACCCGTACAGATGTAAGTTCACCAAGCTGAGTGCCGTTGAAAGTCAACGTGGGAGTAGTGAAGCTGATATCGGCTTTTTTCAAGCCGGTGGCATCGGGCGTCACTGTAAGTTCCGACACACCTTCGGGCACACGGCCTTCCAGTCCTGCCGAAATATGTATCTCCTCAATCACCTCGCCGAGCTGGTCGCGCGGCGACATGGCGTGAAAACCGATATAATACACCCCGTCAGCCGCCGGAGAGAAATGCAGCGTGCGTTCAAGCCTCTTCATATTCACCTCCGTGGGCGGGAGCAAAGTCTCGGCCATACCCTCAGCCGTGGGTGAAGTGCCGTATTTGATCTCAAGTGTCTCGGTATACTTCGTACCGGCTGAATGGGCCACATACATCATGTCGTAAACCATTCCGGCCTTTAGTTCCAGAGCCGGGGTTATGAACCAGTCGTTATTAGGCTTGATCATGTTGTAGCGGATGGTCACCAGTCCGGTTTCGCCCTGTTCCCAGGTAACATTGTCGTTATTGGCGTCTACCACAGTAAAGCCTTCGATTGTGGAGCCTTCTGCAAAGTTGACATCAAATGGGGGACTTACAGCCCCGGATGCGGCCAATACGGTAGCTCCAGCCAAGAGGGAGGTAAAAACTTTTAACATAGAATTTTGATAAAAAGTGGATAAAAATTAGTTCAGGGAGTATATCTGGATTTACTTCTTTGCATATACTTCGGGCGCAATTTAGCAAAGTTTTCCGAGGTTTGCAAAATTTCATCTGCCACTATCCAATATTTTGACTTATATCAAATAATCTTGACACCCGGAGAGACATTACAACAACCGCAAGCCTTTCGGAAATTTTCGTAACTTTCCGTAAAATTTCACCAGGAAAGATTCACGCCGGTTTGTACTTGTTCAAAGCAGAATTAGTAACTTTGCGGAAAAATAAAACAGGCCCTCACAGCCACCGCAATTATGATAACACAGGAACAACTGAAAGAAACTGCCGAGCGGCGCGCCGCACTGAAAAAATACCTTGACATCGACGCCAAAAAGATCGAAGTGGAGGAAGAGGAACTGCGCACACATGTGCCCGACTTCTGGGAACACCCCAAAGAGGCACAGTTGCAGATGAAAAAAATAAAGGATATCCAAGCCTGGATCGACGGATATGCCGAGGTCGAGGCTGCCGTGGACGAGCTTCAGCTCGGATGGGATTTCATAAAAGAGGGACTCGTGGAAGAGAGCGAAGTGGATGCCATGTATGCACGCGCCATAAGCCTCATCGAAAATCTTGAGCTGAAAAACATGCTGCGCCGCGAGGAGGACAAACTCGGAGTGGTGCTCAAAATCAACTCAGGGGCCGGAGGCACCGAAAGTCAGGACTGGGCACAGATGCTCATGCGCATGTATCTGCGCTGGTGCGAGAAAAATGGCTACAAGACCTCGATAGCCAACCTGCTTGAAGGCGACGAGGCCGGCATAAAATCCTGCACCATAAACGTGGAGGGTGATTTTGCCTACGGTTATCTTAAAAGTGAAAACGGAGTGCACCGCCTTGTGCGCGTATCACCCTATAACGCTCAGGGCAAGCGCATGACCTCATTCGCCTCTGTATTCGTGACCCCGCTTGTGGACGATACCATTGAGGTAAAGGTTGATCCGGCCCTACTGTCGTGGGACACATTCCGAAGCGGCGGTGCCGGTGGTCAGAATGTGAATAAAGTCGAATCTGGAGTGCGCCTCCGCTATCAGTTCACCGACCCGCACACCGGCGAGCAGGAAGAAATCCTTATCGAGAACACCGAGACACGTGACCAGCCCAAGAACAAGGAAAACGCCATGCGTCAACTCAAATCCATCCTCTACGACAAGGAACTGAAATTCCGCATGGCCGAACAAGCAAAGATCGAAGCCGGAAAAATGAAAATAGAATGGGGATCACAGATACGCTCGTACGTGTTCGACGACCGCCGCGTCAAGGATCACCGCACAGGCCATCAGACATCGGATGTGAATGGCGTGATGGACGGCGACATAGACGGCTTCATAAAAGCCTATCTCATGAAATTTGCAGGCACCGACGCTTAAACGCGGTGTCATTGCACATAAATTACACCGGTGAGCGCCGAAACCATACGGCTGCCGCCGGTGTTTTTATAGATACCTAACGTTCCGACTATGACAGCATACCCCCTCATACTCTCCTCCGCCCTACAACGCACCACCGCCAGGCGCATCCTCGAATTCAAGCCTTTCTCTCTCGACGAGGCACAGTATATCTATTCGCTGCTTGAAAAATGCACCGTTCCTACCTGCGACTTCACTGTAGGCGGTATATATCTGTGGCTGCGCTATTTCAGCTACCGGCGTGCTGTTGTGGACGGCACATTATTCATAGAAGGAGTAAGCGAGGAGGATCCATCGCAAAGGGCCTTCTCAGTACCCGTGGGTGGCGAACTTACTTTAGCGCAGTCAGTGGACATGCTCCGCTGCTACTGCCGGGCGGAAAACATCCCGTTGCGTTTTTCGGCTGTGCCGGAAATCATGGTGGCACCTCTGCAAGCCCTCGGAGTGAGGATCACAGCCACATTGCCCGACTGGGCCGATTACCTGTATGACGCTTCCGCCTTGGCCACACTGAGCGGCAAGAAGATGGCCAAGAAGCGCAATCACGTCAACGCCTTCATGGCGGCCAATCCCGGCTGGGAGCTGGTGCCGCTTACACACAACAACGCATCCGAAGCCCTCACGTTCATGAGAGGTCTCAGTCTTGACGCCGAGAAAGGACTTATGGCCGAGACAGAGCGGCTCGAAGCAGCCGGAATGCTTGAGAACTACAGCCGTTTCCCAATGATGGAGGGCGCCATGCTCGTCACGCCAAACCATGGCATTGTAGCATTCACCATAGGCGAGACAAGAGGTGACACCCTCTTCGTCCATGTGGAGAAAATGCGTCACGACATAAACGGCTCAGGCGAAGCCATCAACACATTGTTTGCCCGGGGCATGGTCCGGCAGCATGGAATAATATACATCAACCGCGAGGATGACGCCGGCGATCCGGGGCTGCGGCGCGCCAAAGAATCCTACCACCCCCTGCGCCTCCTCGCCAAATACGAAATGGAACTGCCCTGACATAAGCTTACGGCTTGAGGCCTTAGATACTCTCGCTCGGCAAAACCCAAGCAAGCTTGGTTTTGCTCTCACTTATTCGTATCTTTGACTGAGGCCTTAGATACTCTCGCTCGGCAAAACTCAAGCAAGCTTGGTTTTGCTCTCACTTATTCGTATCTTTGCAGGGAGATGGATAATGCCGCGACAGGCCGTATAGCCGCAATAGGGACATGGGACGGGGTACACCCCGGCCACCGTTTTGTGTTGTCGTCCTTAGCCGACGCAGGCCACCGGATGAATCTGGAACCTGTGGCCGTGACTTTCAGCACACATCCGCTCAGTGTGGTGGCACCGGAAAGAGCGCCTAAAAACCTGTCATCGCTGCCTGACCGCATAGCCATGCTGCGTGATGCGGGAGCCAAGGATGTGATAGTGCTGGATTTCGACAACTCCCTGAGAGCAATGACAGCAGCAGAGTTCCTCCGTATGCTCAGGGACAGATACAACATCCATGCCGTGATGCTCGGCTTCAACAACAGCTTCGGAAGCGACCGCCTGAAAGGTGTGGACGCCTACCGGGCAGTAGCCCCCGAAGGCATGAAGATTCTGCAGATGCCCGAATATGAGGGCAATTCCGGCAAGGTGAGCTCTTCGCTTATCCGACGCCTGATTTCGGCTGGTGATGTGGCTGAGGCCGCATGCCGGCTCGGACGGCTGTATTGCGTCAAAGGCCGTGTGGTAGGCGGACGGCGCCTCGGACGCACTATTGGATTTCCCACAGCCAATCTTGCCGTGGATCCACGGCGGCTGCTTCCTGCCGCCGGAGTGTATGCCGCCGACGCTATACTTTCCAATGGACTGAAATTCCGCGCCGTGGTGAATATCGGCTACCGGCCCACCGTGGACCGCTCCCGGCGTCCGCGCATGACAGTCGAAGCCCATCTGCTCGGATTTTCGGGCGACTTGTATTCCTCAACACTCACTCTCGAATTTATCGGACACCTGCGACGCGAGGAACGGTTCCCCTCAGTCGACGCCCTTAAAGCCGCCATAAACCGCGATGCCGAAATGGCCCGCGCAATGGTGCCGCCATTTGATTCAGTATGCCACAGCTCACAGAACTGATAGGATATGAATTTTTCCGCAATGCCCTTGCCGGGGTTTTGCTCATAAGCATTATATCCGGCATAGTGGGCACCTACATAGTGACCCGGCGCATGGTATCGCTTGCCGGAGGCATCACACACGCCTGTTTCGGAGGTCTTGGGCTGGGCTATTTTCTCGGCTGGAACCCTCTGTGGCCCGCTATGGTGTTCGGTATAGGAGCGTCAATGGGGGTGGAGTGGATGTCGTTGAAAGCAAGGATGCGCAGCGACTCCGCAATAGCTGCCGTATGGGCTCTCGGCATGGCGGTAGGTGTCATAATGGTGTTCCTCACCCCCGGCTATGTTCCGGAACTGAATGCCTTCCTGTTCGGCAACATATTGACCATATCACGCAGCGATCTGGCTGTGACAGCCATATTCTGCTGCGCTCTGCTGCTGTTTTTCATCATCGGATTCAAAAGAATAGTGATGGCCGCCTTTGATCCCGATTTCGCCCGGGTCAGGGGTTTGGACATAAAAGCCGTCAATCTCGCAATGACAGTGTTTGTGGCCGTGGGCATAGTGCTTACCATACGGTTGGTAGGGGTGATGCTGCTCATGTCGATGCTCGCATTGCCCCCTATGATAAGCGAGCTGTTCAGCCACCGCTACCGCACAGTGACATATCTCGCCATAGGCGTGGCCACTGTAACCTCCTTGGCCGGACTTATAGCCGCAACGGCAGTGGATGTGCCTTGCTCGGCCCTGATTGTAGTGGCTCAGGTAACTGTGTTCGCATTGGCCGCAGCTATCAAAAAGCTCGCCAACCGGTAGCTATCAGCAGCGCAAAAGCACACCAAAACAGAAAATGGAGAAAAAGTTTGCAAAAAGCTAAATTGAATTGTACTTTTGCAAGCGGATATATTATCCGCTGAATCCATTATCCTACCCTAAACACTTTTTTATGAAAAAACTTTCTACACTACTATTGTCCGCAGCCATACCTGCATTTATATGGGGCGCGGAACCTAAAACCGTGCCTTATACAAGCAGTATTGCCATTACCGGAAGTGAGCTTGACAGCGAGTGGACAGTGATCGACGCCAACGCCGACAGCCGCACCTGGGAACCGGGCTCAGAGGGCAACAAAGCTTACGCCATCTACTCCTGGGCTGCAAACCAGGCCGACGACTGGCTAATATCCCCGGGGATAACTTTGGAAGCCGGCAAGGAGTACAATATGACATTCCTCATGCGCACAGGCGGATTCACCGAAGCCATCAAAGCTTTCGTAGCCGCCTCCCACACCCCCGACGCCCTGCTCGCCACAACTCCCATAACTTATTTCGAAGGATCTTCGACCACACCTATAACATTGGGTGGCAAAGTGACAGTACCGGCCACCGGTACCTATTATTTCGGACTCTATGCCTGCTCACCCGTGGATCAATACAAACTTTATGTTAGGGATTTCATGATAGTGGAACGGGTGTTCGCACCTGCCCCCGTAACCGACCTGAAAGCCGAACGAGGCGCCGACAAGGCCCTCAGCGTAACACTTTCATGGGTGCTTCCCACCACCGATGTGCTCGGCACCCCGCTTTCGGCCGACGAGGACATAACGGCGGTGAAAATATACCGCGACGGAGCGGAAACACCCTTGGCGGTGCTTGACGGCGACGCTGCCGATTATGAGGACACAGCCGACACAGGACTCCAGCCCGGAGTGCATACTTACGATGTGACCGTCGTGGCCGCAGGCGTGGAAAGCGCCCGGACAAGCGTCACCACCCCCTATATCGGCGTTCCTCCTGCAGCCGCTTTGCCATGTTCTTTCGATTTCAACAAAGAAAGCTCGATGGACATGTGGGTAAGCTTCAAAGGACCCCATGCCTCGGTAGCTCAGTCGCCCGACGGCTACGGCGTGGACGAATGGAAATGGAGCGATTTTGCCAAATACGCCTATATCTGCATGCGCGAAGGTCAGCAAGACCATTACTTTGTGGCTCCGCCGTTCCACGTTGACCATGCCGGAACCTACCGTATGACCGTGAAACTCGCCACAAACACACAGTCAGAAGGCCCGGAAGTCGAATTCCGCCTCGGCCAGTCAGCCGCTATCGACGGACTGACCACAGTTGTAAAGGAGGGCGTGGTACCCCCCTACCAGTCCAATGTCATGGCCACTTATCCCCTCACTACAGTTGACTTCACCGTGAGCGAACCGGGCGATTATTACATGGGCATGCACATGACAGGCACCAACATCAATCCCCCCAGCCATTCGCCTTACTATTATTACTATGTCTACAACTGCTCGTTTGAGGAAATACCTGTGGTGCCCGCACAGATAACCGATGTGACAACCACGCCCGGGGAGACCAACACGCTTGAAATGACATTCTCGTGGACCGCTCCTTCGGTGACTTCAAGCAGAGATCCGCTTTCGGCCGACGACTTCACAGTGAAGATAACGCGCGACGGCGTGACGGTGGCCAATGTTCCGGGTTCGGAAACCTCATGGACCGACGAAGTGGACCGCAACGGCTTCTATACATACACCCTCACGGCCATAGGCCACACAGGCCTGACGGACGGCGAGCCGGTTGAGTTCGTTGACCTCTGGGTAGGCGACAATGCCCTCGACCTGCCTTATACGGCCAATTTCGAACGTGCACCCGAACGTGAAATGTGGGAGATAATCGATGCCAACACCGACGGCTACACCTGGGAATGGAACAAACGTTACGGCTACCATCGCCTCGTGCTCCATCAGGCTCCGGCACCCGAAACTTCGGGCACTTCCGGCAACGGAGAATCCTCATCCGACGAAAATATCTTAGTATACGACAATGACTATATACTGACTCCTCTGCTACATTTCGAAGCCGGCGACTACATGCTCAACTATCAGCATATGGGCTTCATCTACAATGGCGACGATCAGCTTGAAAGCTCCATATTCTACGAAGTGGGAGTTGTGGCCGACGGCGATTTCGACTCCGAGGGAGCAAACCTCGTGCAGCAGGAACGCCGCAACATCGACATAGACTATATACGTGCCGCCCCCGCCTACCGCTTCAACATATCCGAACCGGGCAAATACCGCCTCGCTTTCGCAGCAGTCCATGCCCACAGGCCCACTATAACCAACGCCTACCTCACCATAAGCGATGTGAAAGTGGAATCCGACCCGTCAAGCCTTACGGATATGCCCGACCACAATCAGGATATAATTGTAAACGGCACACATGTCACCCTACCCGACGGCGCATGCGATGTGACGCTGACCGACATTTCCGGAAGGGTAGTTATGGCTCTCGGATCAGAAACAAATGTCGACCTCACCGCACTCCCCGCAGGCGTATATATACTGAGCGCCCGCACCGGATCCACAATCCGCGCTATCAAACTCACCCGCTGAGAGAATTCCTCCTGCCAATAAAAAAGACGCATTCCGCTTTGGAATGCGTCTTTTCATATATTATGCCTCATTATTATTTTGAAGATGGCAGGAACGCGAAATAAACAGCTGCCACGAGCAGCAGAAATGCCACAAAATGATTCCACTGAAAGCTTTGGCCCTTGAACAGCAACGTGGCCACGATGGTGAATACCACGAGCGTAAGCGCCTCCTGTATCACTTTTAGCTGAATAAGCGAGAATGGACCTCCGTTGCCCTCGAAGCCGATGCGGTTGGCCGGCACCATAAACGAATACTCGGCCAAAGCGATAAGCCATGAAAAAAGAATGACGCCGAAAAGCGGCCAGTCGCGCGACACTCCGGCCGACTGAAGTTTCAGATGGCCGTACCACGCAAAGGTCATGAACACATTGGAGATTACAAGCAGTGCCACAGTAAGCACTTTAGGCGATAACAACATGACGGTAAATGGTTTTGGAACATGGCGCGGAGCGTCAGTATTCGCTGAACAGCCTCGGCTTGAACACTATGCCGGCGCGAAGCATGGAGTGAAACTGTTTATAGGCAAGAAGGCCTTCGCCGTAGCCATTGTAATATTGCAGAAACAGATATGTGGTCTCCCCTTTGAAAAGGGCATAATTCAGTTCTATTATGGTGTTGTAGCTGAGGTTCCAGCCCCGGCGCTTCACAAGCACCACCGAGGCCCCGAACCTGCGGTCAAGCGTCGAGAACGAGGTGCCGATCTGATATATGCCGCAATAATCGAGAATATCGCGGTTGTTCTGACCATCTATAATCGGGATCCACACTTTGCCGTGCACACTCAATGTCGGGTCAACCACCACGGAGGCCGCAAGCGACACCTTGTTCCACGAACGCGACTGAAGGCCGTCACGTCCGTTGCTTTCATGCTCAAGGATAAGTGACATCTTTCCTATATACTTGTCGCGCACAAAAAACGGTTTCGTAAGGCCTATGCCGGGATTGAAATTCAGGTCGGTCATAGGCATTGAGCGCTCAAGCACATTCCAGAAACATTTCTGGGTGTAGAACAGATACAGATAAGTTTTCCACGGCAATGTGGCACGTGTAAGACGCTGCGAAATGGATATCTGGAACTTCACATCCGAATTGTGCCGTGTGGCCGCATATCCCACCGGACAGCCGAAAATAAAATAATTGTCCTTGTAAAGCCCGAACGACGGTCCGAGATCATAGCTGCGGCGTATGCTGTCGGTGCGGATAACCCCGGTTGAATCGGCAGGGATCGACACGATCTGGCCCCGGAGCCCCAACACCCCGAAAACCGAAACAACCGCCATCAAAACGAGCCTGAAATTCATGCTGCAAATGTAGTGATTTTTCCGAAACCGTCCGAAAATCAGCCAGGGAGATGTTTCCCAACATCTCCCTGGCTGATAATAAACCAATCATTATCACATTTCTTGCAATGGAAAAAGTAATTTTGCTATGTACAGATAAAACGTCCGCGGCCCTGAAAAGTTCGAAGCCGCGGTAAATTTTTCCAACCTATTCTTTAATCCAACTGATTATCAACGCACTAACTCAAGAATATTTTTTGATATTTCTGTATTGTCAGTGAGTGTGCCAAACTTCTCAGCCCCGGCGCCTATGGCTATCAGCGGCACCATATTGCCCGTATGATATCCGGTGGTGAAGCCGAAGCCCGCATTATCGTTGAACACCTTGAATGCTTCGGCGGCAAAAGGATTGAATTTGTTGTAAAGCGACTCTATGTCCTCACCGCGCCCCTGCACAAAGACAATATCGAACACCTCCCGCAATTTAGCTTCCTGCTCGGGAGTCACTTCCACAGGGCCGAAAAGGCCTAATTTATCGGTAAGATAGCCTTGCATTTCCTCCCAGCTTATAGCACGCCGCGAAGCAAGCAGAGCCTTGCATTCGTCGGAAAACCGCTCTTTCGATATACGCTGGCAGTCTACCATCCAGGGCTTTGCATCATAATGCAGGGTGGCGTTACCGAGACTCATGCCGCCGGTATCATGATCAGCCGTAATAACGATAAGAGTCTCTTCGGGATGCTCGGTGTAGAAATCATAAGCCACTCGGACAGCGTCATCGAACTTCAGAATTTCCTTTATAACCGCGCCCCCGTCGTTGGCATGGGCGGCATGGTCTATGTTGCCGCCTTCCACCATCATGAAAAACCGTTCGTGGCCGTTGCGGCGCAGCAGGTCGAGGCCCGCACGGGTCATATCAGGAAGCGTCAGCGCTCCGGGCAGCGAGTCTATGGTATAACCGATGTTCCACGGACGCTCTGTGGCGGGGCTCAGCAACACAGCTTTCGACCTTTTGCGGGTAGGGATGGAGTCGATGGAATGCACTATGGGGTAACCCGCATCGGCAAACTTCCTTACTATATCAGTAGGCTTGCCCTCCTTATCCGCGAGCCCGTAAAGTCCTGCACCGGCAAGGAAATCGAACCCTGACGCAGGCCATTGCGAATCGATCGTATATGACTCCTTGCGGTAAGGGGCCGAAGCATAGAACGCCGCAGGAGTGGCGTCGTCGGCCGCCACGGAGGTCACTATCCCCACACCAAAACCCTTGTCGGCCAGCTTCCTGGCTATCGACCGTACCGGCACAGAATCAGGATCCATGCCCACCATGCCGTTAAGAGTCTTTACGGATGTGGCTATGGCCGTACCTGCGGCAGCTGAATCAGTCACCGGTGATGAGGCGGAATAGGTGACAGCCTGGGAAAACACCGGAAATGTGGTCATTAGCAGCCCGTCGGCATTGCCACGGACCATCCGCTCGTAGGCATTGGCCGACATGACATGGCCGTTGCCCATTCCGTCGCCGATAAACATGAATATATAACGTGGCGCAGCGTCTCCCGCAAAAGCGATAACGGCTGACGTAAGAAACAGAATTACAGAAATAAGGAATGACTTTTTCATGATGTGGGATTTTACTGACGATGTGTTTATTGCAAAGTTAGCTGTTTTCGGCCACACCTGCGAAATTTTTTGTAATTTTGCCTTTATGTTGAACTTCACCCCGCTTTTCCGAACCTGGTTTCTGCGCCGCCATTTGTCGGCACTGCATGCACACGAGGATGCGCGGCACACCCAATGCCGCGAACTTGCCCGGCTGTTGCGTGCAGGCATATCTACCGAGACGGGCCACAAGTGGAGTTTTGCCGGCATAAGAACCCCGGAGGAATATTCACAACTCGTGCCTGTAAGGCCATATAATGAACTGCGTGCCGACGTTATGCGCATGATTGCGGGTGAGAGGGATGTGCTGTGGCCCGGTATCACACGACGGTTCGCCCAATCCTCAGGCACATCCGACGGCAAAAGCAAATATATCCCCGTAACGGACGACTCGCTGCGTATCAACCATTACCGCGGAGGTATCGATTCAGTGGCACATTATCTCGCCCTTAATCCGTCCTCACGCATCCTTTCGGGAAAGGCGTTCATACTCGGCGGAAGTTTTGCCAACGAGATAGCGTCACTCCCCTCCGGAGTAAAGGTAGGTGACTTGTCGGCACATCTGATCGAATGCATCAATCCTTTGGCCGAGAGAGTGCGTATCCCGTGCCGCACAACAGCCCTTATGGCCGACTGGTCCATAAAAGTGGAGCGGCTTGTAGAGGAGTCCTTGAAAGCCGATGTCACAAACATATCCGGGGTGCCTTCTTGGTTTCTGACCGTTCTGCGCCGTGTAATCGAACGTGCCGGAGCCACATCCATCCATGAGGTATGGCCCCATCTTGAAGTGTTTTTCCACGGAGGCATATCATTTGCCCCTTACCGCGACCAGTATGCGGCGATAACGGATCAGTCGCGGATGCACTACCTCGAGACTTACAACGCAAGCGAAGGATTCTTTGCCGTGGCCGACACTGCTGATCCGGCAGCGGGAATGTTGCTCATGCTTGATGCCGGCATATTCTATGAATTCATTCCGGTGGGAGCTGACGGGCAAAGTTTCCCTGACGTAAGATATGCCTGGAATGTGGAATGCGGACAAACCTATGCCATGGTGATAACCGCTCCCAACGGCCTTTGGCGTTATCCCACCGGTGACACCGTGAGAATCGAATCCGTCAACCCGCTACGAATCACGGTGGCCGGACGCACCAAGCATTATATCAATGCCTTCGGCGAAGAACTCATGGTGTCGAATGCCGAACGGGCAATGACCATGACCTGCGAAGCCACAGGGGCTGCCGTGGCCAATTTCACCGCAGCGCCGGTATACACAACCGAGCGCACCAAAGGTCACCATCAGTGGCTCATCGAATTTGACCGCAAGCCGGCCGACATAGACCGGTTTGCAGCTCTGCTCGATGAAAATCTGTGCCGTGTCAACAGCGACTATCAGGCCAAACGGTCAGGCAACATATTTCTGGCGCCGCTCACTGTCACGGTAGCTCCATGCGGACTGTTCGACAAATGGCTGGCCTCCACCGGAAAGCTCGGCGGCCAGCGCAAAGTGCCCCGCCTCTATCCCGACCGTTCCATAATAGAGGCGATGCTCAATAAAATCTGATTAAAAATAAAAATCAGGAACCGGGCATTGCCCCATCCCTGACTTTAAAGTTTATATCTGACTGATCAGAACAATTTGGCGGGATAGTGGCCCGAATCATGAAGCGATGCGAGTTTGGCAACCACACCGTCACGGTCGGCGGCATAAGTCACCCCGAACCACTGCGAATCGGTATCAAGCACTTTAACCGAGGCCTCACCCGAATTTATCAGGGTGTCGACACATGTGGGAATATAGAACTCGGATTTCGGCGCACTGGCATTCTTGTCAAGGAAGCTGACAAATTCGCGCTTCGAAAACTCAAAATAATCAGGTGTGAAGCCCCAGAAGTTCATCGACACAGGGGTGGAAGGATCAAGAACCTGCAACTCTCCGTTCTCATCGGTGAATGTAACGCGGCGGTCGTCATCATAGCTGATAGCTGTGCGCTCCACAACCGATGTGAGCAGTCCGTTATCATCAGTGCTGCACACTCCGCGCGACACCGAACCGTTCTCGGTCATGGTGTTTCCCACACGGAAACCTACCATTGAATAGTCTCCGGGCGCTGTGCGCTCACGCATCAGATCATGAGCCATGACCTCAAATGCATCACGACCATAGAAATCATCGGCATTGATAACGGCAAACGGTTCGTCTATCACATCAGCCCCCATCATTACAGCATGATTGGTTCCCCAAGGCTTGGTACGGCCTTCAGGACACACATAGCCTTCGGGAAGCTTGTCAAGTCCCTGGAAAACAACCTCCACAGGCACATGTCCTTCGTATTTGGAGAGTATCTTGTCGCGGAAATCCTGCTCGAAATCCTTGCGTATTACGAAAACAATCTTTCCGAATCCGGCACGCACTGCGTCATACACCGAATAGTCCATAATGGTTTCCCCGTTGGGGCCGAGACCGTCAAGCTGTTTCAGGCCGCCATAGCGGCTGCCCATTCCGGCTGCAAGAATAAGAAGTGTTGGTTTGGAAATCTGTTTCATATATATTATATGGTTGAAAACTTGAATATTATAGTACGATGATATTCCTCTCCGGGACTAAGGACAGCACTCGGAAAATCCGGTTTGTTGGGAGCGTCGGGAAATCCCTGGCATTCTATTGCCACACCGCTGTAATCCTCATAAACGGCACCACCTTTACCCAAGGGCGAGCCGGTGAGCCAATTGCCGGTATAGAGCTGAACGCCGGGAAAGTCCGACATAACGGTGAGCCGACGTCCTGAATTCCTGCTCTCAAGCACGGCCGCCTCCCTGATCTGCCCTGAAACATATCCCTCCACGGCATAACAGCAGTCATAACCTTTGGCATAACGCAAAGCCGGGAAGTCGGCGGATATGTCGCGCCCGAGAGGTTTTGGCACAGAGAAGAAATCCATAGGGGTATCCATAACCGGATCCAACGCTCCGGTAGGCACAAGCGACGGATCAGTAGGCAGATAACGCATTGCGTTCAACCTCAGAATATGATCAAACACCTTGCCCGCATCGTGGCCGTCGAGATTGAAATATGTGTGGTTCGTAAGGTTTATTACGGTCTTGCGGTCCGTCACGGCCCGAAGCTCAAGACGCAACTCTCCGCCGGCAAGCAATGTATACCGTGCAGTCACATCCAGAGTGCCGGGATAGCCCTCCTCTCCGTCAGTCGAGCGATAGGCGAACAGCACTGAATCGCCCGCTGCTTCCTCCACCCTCCAGTTGCGGTTATGGAAGCCTGTGGGACCTCCGTGCAAGGCATTAGGGCCGCAATTCACGGCGAGAGTGTACTCCTCACCGTCAAGAGTGAAATGTCCGGCAGCGATACGGTTGGCGTAACGTCCGGGAATTTTGCCCGCGCAAGGCCCGTCGCCCCGGTAATCGTTTATATCGGCATACCCCAGCACCACATCGTCAACCTGACCGTTTCTGTCAGGCACACAGAGTGATGTTATGCCGGCTCCGAGCGAGGAAAGTGTCACGGAACATCCCGTTCCGTCGGCTATGGTTATAAGCGTTATATCGCCTGATTCAGATGTTGTTATCATAATGCTACTGTTTATGCGCCGATACCGCGCTACAAAGTTACGAATAATTACTGATTAGTCCTGACGGCATGGCGCGAAAGCATTCTGTGGCCGATCCGGCAGTAGAGACATTTACGCGGCTCGCAATATGCCCGGCGCAACTGAATCAGGGCCTGGGAGGTGAACGCATCGCAACACCTGACTCCCGCATCACGGAACATCGCCACCACCGAATTGCTTTCGGCCCCTAAGCCACAAAGCATATCGACAGCTCGTGTACAGGCTGAATCATCGCCTTTGTAAAGGCCGTAGGCATATACAAGCGGCACAGCCACATTGATCACCATCACATCAAGCGATGCCCGGCTCAGCGCTGAGGTCGTCGTTGCCTCCTGCCCGCCGAGCGTAAAATGGGAGGTCCAGTAGCCTGACAAGGAGGTGTTAAGCACTGACCGCACTTCATCTATCCCTGACGCAGAAGTGAGTCCGGCAAACAGTCCGTGGATCTCCGCCACAAACGCAGCCAGAAGAGCTATACGCCGGTGGGGGAGGTTATGTGGACGCATACGCCCCGTGCGCCAGCATTCCGATCCTATGGGTTTAAGCCCGAATTTCGACTGCATGAAGCCATATTCGCGCAACAGCGATTCCACATAGCGGTCACGGCGCCCCTGCGGCACATCACCAAGCAGCCCGCTCTGTCCGAAAAGCATGGCCTCCAAGGCAAGCGGCGAATCGGAATGCTTCATGAGCACCCGCAGAGGGGTGGCGAGAGCAAGGCGTTCGAACGGCTCACTGTTGAGACCGAACCCCAAGGCACGGGCCAGAGACACATAGCATACCTCTCGCCAATCGCCGCTGAAACGCGACAGAAGCCCTTCAATACGCTCCACTTTGGCATACAGGCGTTCATGTGCAAGAGCCGCTATCCAGTCACTAACGTAGAGCTGAGGCAATGATGCGATCTCCTCCCGGCAGGGCAGCGAACTGTCGGCCCGGGCCACAAGCCGCGAATAATGCACCGAGAAGTCAGCGGCCGCGGGCATTATAACCTGCGGTATGACCTCTCCGTCGGAGCGATGCACGGCCATGTCGTCATACTCCACCACATGAAGCACCACATTGTCATAGGCCCGGTCCAGATGATGGCCATGGCGTTTCCAGTCGCTCGCCCGCACATGTATCTCCACATTTCCAGCCCATAGGTGTCCGTCAATCATAACCTTGGCATTGAAGAAATCGGGTCCGGAACCGGTGTTAAGGGTACCGGGGTCGATAAGCTTCACCTTGCGTCCGTCAACAGCCGTGAGCGAGGCAGGACGCCACAGGCGGTGTTGCCATATATATTGCATGAGTTTTTCCATGGTGCGGGGAGATAAGGGTTGGAGAGAAATTCAGAAACTCAGAGATCGAATGATTCAAGGGGTACAGCCCGGTTATGGTCATCGAGATACAGCCTCGGTGCGGGTCTCATATCCGGTGAGGTAAGATCGAGTCCACCATCATATCGTGGGGTGGCCAGTCCCCCGAGCCGCAGCACTGTGTGAAAGAAATGTTCCGACGGCGACACGGCCACATGACCGTTTTTCCTTGCACCCTCAAGCAATTGAGGTTCCGCAGCGTCAAGCCGGGGCGACACCCACAGAAACAGTGGCACATGGATCTGCATCATTGACGGCACAGGCGATGCGTGAAGAAACAGCTCACGGCTGTCGTCATAGATATCCTCGCCGTGGTCGCTGGTGTAGATTACCGAAGCATAGGCTCCCGTGGCCCTCAAGCGTTCTATCACGCCACAAAGCAGGCTGTCGGTGACAAGAATGGAATTGCGGTAGGCATTCAGTAGCCCCGGGCGTCCTGCCGGGGTGGGATCGGACGAATCATCGGGCATAAAGCGGGCCATACTCCGGGGATAACGGTCGGAATAATTGTAATGGCTTCCATAGGTGTGCAGCACTATGAGCTGTTTGCCACGACCCGATGCTATTATCGAATCCACTACCGGCAACAAGTCAAGATCCGACACCTCCGCCCCATCCGGCACCTTATCCCTTACAAATTCAGCTACATCCGCCTCATTTCCGAAAAAGTCGATAAACGAACGGTTGCGCTGTTGGTTTGAAATGAAAGAAGTATGGAAACCGGCCTCTTTGAAAGCCGTTATAAAGCTTTTCACTCGGTATATATCTTTGTCATAATCAGCGGCCGTTACCTCTGAAAGCAGCATGGGCACACTCTTATGGGTGGTGTTGCTCTCGCTCAGAGCATTCGGGAATACAGCAATTCCATCCTCACGCATAAGCCGCGGTGTAGTGGGCAGTTCTGTCAGCCCCATAAGCTGCCAGTCGGCGGCACGGGAAGTCTCCCCTATCACCACCACGCACAGTTCAGGCACCGAATCGGGACGCTGTGAATGTGCATCGAATCGGTAGGAAGCCGATGTTTCGGCATAACGTGAAGTCTTGATGGTCCGCTCAACGGCAAGACGTATATTGTTGAACACATTCACCGGATATAAATCCCGTGTGACACTGTAACCATTACCCGAACCGTAAGCCCATATAAGGCACCCTATGCCAACGACGGATATAATGACGCCGGCCCTACGTCCGTTGCGTAATGTATGCTGGTCAAGGCGTGTATGCCTTACCGCTTCGACTACACCCACGGAAATTAAAGGCACAAACACTACTACCACTATCATGACTATCAGCGCTATGCCTCCAAGCAGCTCTCCTGCTTCGGAAGGATTAGTGGTGACAAGGTTAAGAAACATATCCACGGCTATGACTGAGCGGCCGAAAAGATACAGCAGCACCATCTGGAACGCGGCAAAAAACATAAGCGGGAAACACCACAACATAGTCCGTCCGGCCTTTGACGAGCTGAAAGCCAACAGAATATATATGCCTACCGGCAACAGCACATTTGCCGCTTTGCCGGCTGCCGACAACGGTTCGGTAACCGACAGCCATACATTGGGCACAGCCAATGCGGCCACCATGAGCCACATCCACACACCGGCAGCAGCCGGTGAAAACAAACGGGAAACGATATGTAGTAATTTGTCAGAATGCTTCATTTATGCTAAAAAGAAATGCATTAGTGGATTTACCTATGCCGAAGTCGACACGCACATTCGAGTTGCGTTTGAACTCCCAGCGGTAGCCGATACCCGCATTGGGCAGAAAAGATGAAAGTGAGAACTCCGAAAGACGCGGAGCCACACAGCCTCCGCCCACCCAAAGCGCCAGCCCGTTGCGCCGCCATATATGTTGCCGCAGCTCCACGGCAAAATCAAGGGCACATTTGTCGCGGTATTGTCCCAAATAATATCCGCGCATGTCGCGTGAGCCTCCGAATGTCGAAAGCATGCACCACGGCACATTGCCATAGGCTCCACGAACATGCATATATTCTGCTATCACAGCTCCGCGCCATGCCTTCTGATAAGCCGAAGCCCATGCCGAGATATATCCGAAACGCTCCCGGTTCCAAAGCCATGCGGGAAAGAAACGCTGCTCAAGCCGCAGATTGACTCCACGCTTCGGCGCCGTGAAGTTGTCGCGCGTGTCAAATGCGAATGTCAACCCGATACCATTGGACGAATCGCTTAGATGAGCCCCCTCCCAACGCTCTTTATTGTCGGGATTCAGAGCCTCGGTAAATGACACCTCTATCCCTGGACCAAGATAGACATTACGGCCTATACGCACAAGGAAGTCAAGCGTGGCCAGATAACTTATTTTATTATACGAAGTGCGGTTATCACGGTTGCGTGCGGCCTCATAACCTATTCCCCAGTAATATGTAGGCATATATTCGAAGGTGAATCCGTAATTAAGCCTCATCCTGTCATGAGGAAATATATGGGTACCCTCTATACCGGCTGATACATATCCTATTATAGAAAGATCACCGAATATAGACATATTCGACGGAGGAAGCAGTGTGTCTATCTCTCCACTGCGGTAAAATCCCGAAGCCACCACAGCTGCTCCGAGACTGTTTTCGGATGAATAATACGGGCCGCCTATAACAGAGATATCAAATTTTTTATACTCGCGCGGTTTATTGGCATTATCAAAATATTTTTTGATACGCTGAATCAGATTTGGCTTTGGATGCGGTTGCAGAGTATCGGCGGCAATGGAATCGCCGGCTGCTGCAGCCAAAACCGCAGTAACAAAGATACATAACCACAATAAACGTCGCATCGTAATTTATCCGAGACGACAAAGGTAGCGAAAAAAGCTGACAGTAAGCCACCACATATCCAAACCGCCTACTATCCACCCCCTATCGCCGAAATTATCCCCATCCCACAAATAGTGGTCCTTAAATATTTAGTAGGAGACTTATAACTTGGGATAGGTCAGCGGGGAAGAAAGGCCACAAACTCTTTGCCGTGTGGCACAAGGAGGGTCTGGAAGCCGAGCGATGCGGCAGCGTCGATGTTGTCCTGCGAATCATCGAGGAATAGCGTTTCAGCCGGTTTTATATCAAATCGCTCTATTGCATAGCGGAATATGCGTTCATCCGGTTTCATCACTTTAGCCTCGAATGAAGTCAAAGCTCCGTCGAAATAATATCCTAAGCTGTGGCCGAGTTTGGAGAACTCATTACGGATCTTTGAATTCCACATTATAGGATTGGTATTTGACAGAAGGTACGTCCAATAATGTTTGCGCAGCCGCTTCAGATGACGCAATCTGTGTTCCGGTATCTCCACAAGGAACGCTTCAAACGCCTCATCAATTTTTGCATCGGGTATATCGCGCCCGGCAATACGACGGATTTCATCACGGAACCCCGCCGCATCAATCTCGCCTGATTCAATAAGCCTGAACGGCCCCGACTGCACATAGTCACCAAGCATTTCGCCGGCATCCTCAATGCCAAGCTCAACAAACGCATCTACACAACGGGAGCGCTCTATATCCATGATAACGCCTCCCAGATCAAAAAGCAAGTTACGTATCATGGTGCAAAGTTACGAATTTTCCGCCGCTTGGAAAAATCCGCCTCCCGCAGCAGTTCACCTCAACGCGATTTTACGCATCACGGAGCCGACCGAACCTTTCACTGACACCACATATATTCCCGCAACCAATCCCGACAGATCTGCATAGGACCCTCTGCCTGACACAACGACAGAACCATTGGCCGATATCACAATCCACTCCGGCATATCACCGGCGCCTGATACGGTCATGGCCCGGCCGTCAATATCCACTGAAATTCCATCTGTCCTTTCCACGATGTCAATTCCTGACCATCTGTCGAACCACGAACGGGGATAAAGTGTGGTCATGGCCACACCGTCAACAACATAGTTTACGCGGATCGTCTCCACTTCATCATAAGGCATAGGCGGCTCTATAATTCCGTTGGATGCAGGTGTCATTCCTGTACCCTCATTGAACTGCACATCAGTAAGTGTAAATGCCAAATATTCTTCGGGACGAACGGAAAGCCGCATTTTTCCATCGGCATTGTGCACGCCTAAATTATACATAACTTCCACTTCACATCCTTCCGACATGGCCTGGAAATAATTTTCACCACACTTTCCGGGAACGTAATAAACGGCACCGGGAACTATATAATTCTGCATCGGAGCAAACGCCTCGCAGTAGAATGTAGGTTTGACCGTCGCACCGTTAGAGACGGTGAATATAGAATTGAGAGGACACATGTCATCCTCGGGCAACTTCCCTGAATCGGTAGTCCGCACATATACATCAGGTGTATTGATTCCCTGATAATAATTCACCACACAGTCATCGGTTATAGTGAATGTGCCTATCACCAGCTTCGTCAAAGGCACTCCCGGTCCGATATTAGGATGCATGAATCCATCCGCCAAAGTGCCGAACCAGATTCTTGAGGGGAAAAATATGTCAGTCAGGTTGTGGCATCTTGTGACAAAACTATGGTTTATGGAGAGGCCTTCCTTATCTGTATTGATAGCTGACAGATCTATTTTCTTGAGGTTAACACATCCGGAAAACATATCCTGACCAAGATAAGAGTCAAGTGCCTCACCTGAATCGAAAACCACTTTTTCAAAACCGCAGCCATAGAATATACTGTCAGCTGAAAGATCGGTAGAGGCCGAAAAGGGGAATTTTTTCAATGTCTTGCACCCCTTGAACGCAGCGGTGCCTATCTCCGCCGGAACGGAAGCGAACGTAACTGTTTCCAACGATGTGCAATCAAGGGCGAAATTATCAGGAATTACAGCCTTCTTTACTTTAACGTTTATTGATGTCAGATTGCGGCAACCGGCGAATATACCTTTATCGGAATAGCTGTATTCATAACTCGGGGGTATGATGGCCGAAGTCAGTCCCGAACCGGCGAACGCCATGGCTTCTATGCGCCTGAGTGAGGACGGGAGATTGACTGATGTCACTGACGAATTGAGAAAAGCACATTTCTCAACAGTATTTACCGAGGCGGGCAATGTGAGATTTTTCAGCCGCCGGCTGTTGGCAAACGCATATTCTGCAATTTTACCCACTTGTGCAGCTATAGTCACATTCTGTATCGTCCGGGCCCGAGGATAAGCCACAAGTTCCCAATCACTGCGGCCCGTGAATATCAATGCGCCTCCATCCACTTTATAATTCTTGTTGGTTGATGCAACTGTAATCTTAGCCAAAGCGCTCATCTCATGAAAACCGGCTTCAGGCGATATATAATATACCGACTCGGGGAGCTCTAAAGTCCCGATAGTTGTATTGCCATTGAAACATCCGGCAGCTATATACCTAACTTTGCTATGAACAGCAAGCTCATCGTCCATCAGAGCCTGCGGAACCCGGTAGAGTACCGAAAGATCCCTTTTCACCAACAATCCGGCACCGGTTGCGGCCAGACTCCTGTTACCAGATTCTACTATAAACTTCTCAAGCATTTCACAGCCGTCGAAATTCTTAGCCCCGGCAATATAGTCATCCGACTCTCCGATCAATGTTATGGAAGCCGGAATAGTTATTTCCGTCACTGCATCAAGGTTGTCAAGTGCATGCGGAGCTATCGACGTCACGGTATAGGTAATGCCGTCGGTATGCTTATAGGTGCCCGGAAGTGTCAGCTTTCCCGACGAAGGCTGGTTGCCCGACCAGCCTGTAAGGCAGCATGTCTTTTTCGACGAGTTGAGACTTCCGTAAGTATAACGCATGGCCGATGCGGGAAACACCGCAGCACCAAGCAAGAATAAAACCAATAGACTTTTCATGTTCCAATCCTTGTTTTACATTTATAACCCTCAGTAAATTTTCGCGCAAATGTAAACATCATCCTTACATTTCCAGTCCATCCCTATGCGTTATTACCGATCCATATACCCTTTATAGTCCGAAAGAAACCGATAGCCAGACCCGCACTTGCGCAATTATAGCACCTATATACCGCCAATTGCAGTCTATTACCGGTCTATTTAGGTAGACCGGAGTACAAATCCGGGCTTTTTTAGCTAATTTCGCCTTTACATGAAAATAGCTCAGCAGAAAATCAACATCATTTGGATAACCGGCATAATAATATCGACGATTGCATATGCCTGTTCACCCAAACCAACACAACTGGAACCATTCCGTTGGCAGAAAGCAGGCGGCGAATTCGACTCGGTGACTTTGAAGATAGACCGGCTGATATTCAAACACGGAAGTTGCGACTCTGTAGCCATGCTTGCCGAACGGTTGGAAAATATAGTCAAGGCTACCCCCTCTGACAAACTCAAAGAATCAAGAACCCGTTTTTTCCGTGGATGCGCCGAACGCATGCCGGGCAACCACGAGCAGGCGGAAGTCCACCTGCGTGCCGCCCGCGAAATGATAGATTCAGCAGCACATCCCTACGACATACACCGCATTGATTTTTGGCTCGTAAACGCATCGGCGCCTAAGAGGGGGATAGAAGCATACAACCGCATCACAAGCGAGATAGACTTCTACGAATCAATGGACGATCCGTTCATGACCGCAACGCAATACGGAGATCTCGGCCTTCTGCTGAAAGACTGCGGCGACTACGAGGGAGCCCTAAAGGCCTTGGAGAAAGCGAACATACTGTTCCGCAAAGCCGGATTTCCGGAGTATGCCCGAAACAATATGCTCAATATAGCCACCTGCCGTTATAAGTCGGGACAACAGGACTATGCCGTGTCAACACTCCGCACCCTTATTGCCGACAGCGCTTTCAGCCACAGCCCGGGATCCTGCGACATAGCCCTGACAAATCTATATCTATGGTCGGGCGATACAGCAGTTCTGCACGAAGCATGGAACCGCATCCGCCAGCGCACTGACCGTAACGCAATGTCCCTGAAATGCCAGCTGGCCACATTTCTCGCCGATGAGGCAATGAAACGGGGAGAACCGGACTCAGCGCTCTTATACAGCCGTATAGCCATTGACCACACCCCGTTCGCCAAACTTCCGGATTACCGGGCATTGGCCATGAAAACACACAGTGATGCCCTGGCCCAATCCGGAATGACGGACAGCGCATATCTGTATCTGCGGCAAAGCGCCGATCTCGGCATTGAGATAGAAAAGGACCGGCAGGCCGAAGAACTTATATTGACAACCACAACACGTGATATAGCCTCCAAACGGTTAGCGGCCGAACTTGACCGCCGCCACCACACAATAGTTGTGGCATGCGTGGTTTTCACCATATTCGTCGCGTTACTTCTCATATTAGGCATAATCTACCGCAGAATGCAACGCCAGCGGCTTCAACGAATCCGTTCAGAACTTGAAATGGAGAAAATGCAACGTCGCATCCTCGCCATGCAGATTGCCATGCAGGAGAAGGACACCATTTTAGACTCCGTGGGCAACGAAGTGGCCTCACTCACAGCCAATGACGAGATTTCACGTGCAGCAGGCAACCGCATTGAGAGTTCATTGAAAGCCAATGCTGTGGCAAGTCACGAAAGAGCTTCGTTTATCGAAACTTTCTCATCAATAAATCCCTCGTTCAGCAAACGGCTAAAAGAACATTATCCGTCGTTTACCGATTCGGATATCAAACTCGCATCATTCATTGCCGTGGGGCTTGACAGCAAACACATAGCCCGTATACTCGCCATACGCCCCGAGTCAGTAAAACAGGGTCGCTGGCGCCTGCGCTCAAAAATGGGACTCACCACCGGTCAGTCGCTTGAACAAGCCATCGCAGCCTTCATGGAAATACCGGTCTAAACAGTTTATGTATTACTGATTATCCTGGTTTATAAGATTGACAACGAGACGTGTCATTATGTCTTTTTCTTCGGGCCTGGATTCGGCAATGAGCAGAGTCAAGGCTACAAGAGTGTTATCGGCAATACGCTTATGGCCGTCAGAAGCATAAAGAATGCCGTTATTGCTGAGGAACCAAAGGAAAAGCATTGCAGCAATGCGTTTGTTGCCATCGCTGAAAGAATGGTTTTTAACCACAAGATAAAGAAGAATAGCCGCTTTTTCTTCAACTGACGGATAAAGGTCCTCACCGCCAAAAGTCTGATAAATCTGACCGATGGAGCTTTTGAAAGAATTATCCTTTTCGTTGGCAAAGAGAGCAGAACCACCGAACTTGTTGCGCAAGGCATTAATGGCTTCCATCGCATTTTCGTAAGTGGCATGAAAATGCTCTTTTGTAGTGGTTTTTTCAACAGAGAGCGTTTGGTAATCATAGCGGTCAAGTATGTCGAGGGCATAGACATAATCACCTATGACTTTGATTAGACCATCGTATTCATTCATCGAAACTTTTTCCTGCATAGAGATTGCCCTCGACATAAGTTTCACAACATCCTTCAGCTCCTGATACCGCTCAAGCTTTATGTTCTGGTTTATGGCATACCCTTTTATCAGATATTCTTTCAACACACGGTTAGCCCATTTGCGGAAAGCCACACCATTTTTACTCTTTACCCGATATCCAACAGATATTATCATATCAAGATTGAAGTATTCAACCTCTTGCATCTGAGTGTGACCTGCAACACGACCATAATCTTTGGGTGTCGCAAATTTTGCGACTACCGGCTCTCCTTTAAGTTCTTCTTTTAGAGCACTGTTAATATGTTTGGCAATAGTTTTATAATCACGCCCATACAATTGAGCAATTTGTTGACGGGACAGCCAAACCGTGTCATTATCCAGCTTGACATCAAGCTGAATCTGACCATCCGGAGAATTGTATATTGTTATATTCGAATCCATTGTATGCTTTGATCTGATTATCTCAAAAAGTCCTGCCCCAGGAGGAGCGGTCGAGATTGCGGTAGCCTACGGCTTCGCGCATGTGATGTGGACGGATGGAAGGTGCTCCGTCAAGGTCGGCAATGGTCCGCGCCACTTTCAGTATACGGTCATAGGCCCGGGCACTCATGTCGAACCGCTCCATGGCACTGCGCAACACCTCCGAAACATCCGCATCAAGCCGGCAATGCCGCGAAAGAAGCCTTGAGGTCATCTGAGCGTTGCAATGCACCTCCGGCTCATCTCGGAACCTCTCGGCCTGAAGGGCCCGCGCAGCTATCACACGCGCCCTGATCACCGAACTCGGCTCGCCCGGCGACATTGTCGATAATTCGGCAAACGGAACGGGCAGAATCTCCATCTGAAGGTCTATGCGGTCAAGCATAGGTCCGGAAATCCGGTTCAGATACTTGCGCACTGACCCGGGAGGACACGTACATTCTTTCGACGGATGATTATAATAGCCGCAGGGACATGGATTCATCGATGCCACAAGCATGAATCCGGCCGGGTAATCCACCGTGTATTTAGCACGCGATACGGTTATATGCCTGTCCTCCATAGGCTGCCGCATGACTTCAAGCACCTGCCTTGAAAACTCCGGAAATTCGTCAAGAAACAACACTCCGTTATGGGCCAGAGATATTTCACCGGGGCGCGGGTTGGCACCTCCCCCACACAGCGCCACGGGCGATACAGTGTGATGCGGCGATCGGAACGGCCTCACGGTCATAAGCCGCGAACCACGCTTCAGCGTGCCGGCCACGGAATGGATCTTGGTGGTCTCCAACGCCTCGGCAAGAGTAAGGGGCGGGAGAATGGAGGGAATACGTTTGGCCATCATGGACTTTCCCGCACCCGGAGGCCCTACAAGGAGTATGTTGTGGCCTCCCGCACATGCCACCTCTATGGCCCGCTTCACAGCCTCCTGCCCTTTGACATCGGCAAAATCCATATCAAATGATGTTTCGGCCCGGGCAAATTCCTCTCGGGTATTGACCCTTACCGGCTCCATAGTCCTTACACCGGAGATAAGCTCCAGCACATCGTTAAGGCTTTCCACACCATAGACATCGAGATTGTTTACCACAGCTGCCTCCGTGGCATTGGCCGAGGGCACTATGAGAGCCTTGAAACCCATCTCGCGTGCTTTTATGGCCATAGGGAGAGCTCCGCGTATAGGAAGTACCCCGCCGTCGAGCGACAGTTCTCCCATTATCATATACCGGTCAATATCGGGACACGGAACACTTTCCGATGCTACCAGCACACCTACAGCGATAGGAAGGTCATAGGCAGCTCCCTCCTTACGTATGTCGGCCGGACTCATGTTCACAAGTACATGCCGCCGGGGATATTCGCGGCCGCTCTGTGTAACAGCCGACATGATGCGCTGGTAACTCTCCTTGACAGCGGCGTCGGGCAACCCTACGAGATTGAAAGAGAAGCCCCGGGTCACATTGACCTCGATGGTCACCGGAATGGCATCAATGCCCTGCATGGCTGCGCCGAATGTTTTTATAAGCATGGTAAGCGGGGATTGCCGGAGCAATGGAGATTATTTTTTCAGAATAGCTTTTACGGTATCTGCGGCGGCAACAGCTGATGATCCGCGATAACGCTGCACGGAGGTGGAGTCTACCACTACAAAGAACGGCGTGCGAGGCACCTTAAGTCGCCTAAGCGCGGTAGCGGCAGTGCTTCCCGGCACCCAGCACCGAACCCAGTTGGCGGCACTGTCGGCCTGTGTCATACTGCGCCAGGTAACCGAATCTGGCACCATGGAGAGTTCTATGGCCCGGAAGCGCTTAGTGCCCCACTGTTTGCCGAGCGAACGCAAGGCAGCAGTGACAGAGTCACGCGACATATCGCTCTTGCCGCCGGTAAACGCAAAAATATGTACAGGACGTGTTACAGCGCGAAAGTGCACCATCGAGTCCGTGCCGTAAAGAGTAACTGGCGGCACACCCATGCGTTGCGAGGGATCTCCCACGCTCTCCACGGCAGCAGTAAACCTGTCGAGCAACCGCACATTTGCAGGGGTGCGTGACACCAGTTCCTGCAGTTCCGCAGCCTCTGCCTCATTACCGGGAATATAGAATTGCGAGGCAAGCAGCCATGCGGAAACGGCAGAAGCCGGATGTGCCCTCACATAACGGGCAACAGCGGCATTTATGGCCGACGCTTCCGAAAGCCCGCCGTTTTCAGCTTTCCACACAGCAAGCTCGGATGATATTTCGCTTCCCTCGATTTTTACAGAGGCGGGGTCTTCCATCTTCATTGAAAGAAGTATCTCATCACCGTTAACAGCTATAAGATCAGCGATAGTCCGGCCATTGGAAGCTGTGATATTTACAGGAGTGAGCATATCGCTTCGCCCCTCAAACTCAAATTTACCGTCGCGGGCCTCAGCTTCGGAGGCTTCCATGCCCTCCGGCCCGACATATGTCATCCTGACTATCTGCGATCCGAGCCCATCGACTTCGGCTTTTATCACAAACCGGTCATTCTCGCCGCAGGAGGACGCAAGCAATGTCAGGAATGCGCAAAGCAGATGAAACGCAGCGCGCCTCATCGCTTGCCCTCCTTGATCTCACGCTTGAGCAGTATCATTGTGGGATAATGGTCGGAATAGCCGTTAAGCCACACTCCGGCGGCATAAGTGCGCAGAGGATAGCCCTGACGGTTACCTTCGTCACCGCGAAGGAAATCGAAGTTCAGCACACGGCATCCCGCATATTCAAGACCTGAGGCTGCGTCACCGCCAAGCATATTTCCGGAAATGATTATCTGGTCAAACAGGTTCCACGAGCCTTTGTAGGCCAACGTGCCTATCCCCTCTTTTTCGAGCTTGCGCCACCATGGGTTATAGAATCCGTGAGGCCCTACGCCTTCAGGTTTGGGCGATGCACCAAGCACCTTGGCACATGATTTGTCCATAGGGTCATCGTTGAGGTCGCCCATGATTATTACAGCGGTGGCAGGATTCACACTCCACACCGAGTCGGCTATATGCTTGGAAAGAGCTGCCGCGGCCTCACGCAGATAAGAGCTCTGCTCCTGTCCGCCGAGACGCGAGGGCCAGTGGTTGACGATCACAGCCACCGGCTCGCCTCCGAGAAGTCCGGTGACACACATCTGGTCGCGGGTTCGCAAATTGGGATTGCGCTCTACCTTCAGAGTGTGATTGGTGACGTTACGGAACTTAAACTGCTTGGGGTTGTAAAGCAACCCGACATCCACCCCTCGGGGGTCGGGCGAATCATGGTGCACGATCTTATAGCCACGGTCACGGATCGACGGGTCGTTTACAAGATCTGCGAGCACGGAGCGGTTCTCGATTTCCGACACGCCTATCACAGCGGGGCCCATTGGGAGGCGTTCGGTTGACATCTGCGAAATGACATAAGCGAGGTTGGAAATCTTTTTCCAATAACGCTCACCCGACCATTGTTTTTCACCCGAGGGAGTATATTCCAGATCGCGTCCCCGCGGATTGTTGGGAATGGTGTCAAACAGATTCTCAAGATTATAAAATGCCACGCCATAGAGAGCATATTTCCTGTCCTGGGCCTGGCTTGTCCCGGCGAGCACAAGCACCGCGAGGAACAGCAGCATAAGTCGTTTCATGCGTTTCAGATTTAATTTTTTATTTCACTGCGTAAAATTATAAAAATTTCCGCACCCTCCATCTATCCCATCCCCTAAAAACCGCAATCACCCTATACTTTGGGTATGCCCGGAATGTTTACGACAATAGCCGGACGCGATGGAATTTTTGCGGTGGAGAATGCGGCTGCAAGTTCCGCCGCAGAGCACGGTGCAGCCTCGGAAATGAGGCCCATGGCATGGGCGAGATAACCGGTGATTTCAGCGGGAGTATAACGTTGGCGCAGTTCAGCCATGCTCATTGAGAAGTCGCGCTTCGATAGGCGTTGCCCTGAGGCATTGCACAAGAGCGGCAGGTGAATGTAGCGCGGAGGCTCGAAGCCGAGAATGCGGTAAAGATAGATCTGCTGTGCGGCTGACAGCAGCAGATCACAGCCTCTCACCACCTCCGTGACCCCCATAAGCGCATCATCCACAACCACGGCGAGCTGATAGGCCCACGCACCGTCGGCCCGGCGCAGCACAAAATCGCCGCATTCGCGTGCAAGGTTGACAGATTGTGGCCCGAACACCCCGTCGGTGAACGTTATGGACTCGTCAGGCACATAGATGCGCGTGGCGTAACGTGAACCGGCATTACGGAAAGCATCATGACTCGGCATTGACGCCGGGCGGCATGTTCCCGCGTAAATAATCCGTCCGTCCGACTGATGCGGGGCCGAAGTGGCCATTATGTCGGCGCGGGTGCATGTGCACGGATATGTAAGTCCCGAACCATTCAGCACCTCAAGATAATGCTCATACAATTCACTACGCAGGCTCTGGCAGTAAGGACCGCATTGCCCGCGGCCATCCATACCGCCTTCGTCCCAGTCCAGCCCGAGCCATGCAAGGTCATCTTCGATAAGCCGGGCATATTCGGGCCGGGATCTCTGTGGATCCAGATCCTCAATGCGCAGAATCCACTGCCCTTTCCGGCTACGTACGGAAAGCCACGACATAAGAGCCGCGAATATATTGCCGAGATGCATGCGCCCTGTGGGTGACGGCGCAAACCGGCCCCTCACTATCTCGGTACCCATTACATTATCATTCCCGCTCATAACGCCTGTAAAGAATAAAAAGCAAAACACAGCCGCACACCACAAGCGGACATCCGGCCACAGCGGGAGCCGTATAGCCGCAGCCCATGGCAATCACCTGCCCTCCGATCCATGCCGCCATGGCATTTCCGGCATTATAGGCCACCTGAATACATGCAGCGCCGAGCATCTCGCCTCCACGCGAATAGCCCACAATGTCGCTCTGCAACGGGCTCCCTGATCCGAAAAGCACAAACGTACCGAGAAACAGCAGAACGGCTGCCGGAACTTTATATGGAGCAAGAAAAAAGAAAGCCACAAGCACAGGAATGGCGGCAAGCTGAACCCACGCGGCCACAAACGACGGTTTATAACGGTCGCCGAGACGTCCGGCCACGAGATTGCCGGTAAACATACCCAACCCGGCAATGGCCATGAGTGTAGGCAGGCTTTCAGCCGGGAAACCCGACACATGGAGCAGCAGCGGATCGATATAGCTGTACCAGCAGTAAATGCCGGTCTGCCCGAGGAGTACCCCGCCGAATATAAGCCACGGAGGCAATGTGCGCAGAAAGCGGAACTGTCCCCGGAACCCTCGGTCCTCCAAACCGGACACCCGTGGAATCCAGCGGTCCATGGCCATGAATGTAGCCGCACCCGCCACTGCCACACCGGCAAAAACCGGACGCCACGACAGCGTGTCGGTAACAAATGTAGCGGCAGGAACACCCACCACAGTGGCCACAGTCATTCCGGCTATCATCACAGCCACCGCCGAGGCCCCGCGGCCCTGAGCGGCAAGCTTACGGGCCACAATAGCCCCTACTCCGAAGAATCCGCCGTGCGGCAATCCTGATATAAACCTCGCCCCCATCAGCCACCAGTAGCCCGGCGCCAGAGCCGCCATAAGGTTACCGGCCGTGATCAACGCGGCCAACAGGAGCATAAGTTTTTTCAGATCCATGCGCCGGGCAAACAGAAGCGCAGGCGCCCCGCAGCACACTCCGGCAGCATAAGCGGATATTAGATGTCCGGCCTGGGGAATAGTGATCCCGAGGTCATGCGCCAAGGCCCCGAGCATACCCATCATTGCGAATTCCGATATACCCAAGGCAAATGTACCCAAGGCAAGTGACAGCAAACCTTTGTTGTTCATAACCGGTTGCAAAATTACATATAATTCCCGACATTGTTCAGTGAACCATCTGCATGTCCAATCTGTTAGGTAAGAACTGATATGAACTATACAACCCATTAAACAAACTGTATATGGCTACAAAAAAGAAAAGCATCAAGGGCACCCGTACCGAACAATACGTGGTCAACTCATATATGGCCGAGACTCAGGCCTATGCCCGTTACACCTTCTATGCCGGCGTGGCCGACAAAGAAAAATATTTTCCCGTGGGTGTGATATTCCGTGAATCCGCCGACAATGAACTGCACCATGCCAAGGTGTTCCTGAAAATGCTTGAGGACACCGAGGTGGAATGCACCGGCAACGTGGATGCCGGATTTCTCGGCAATACTGCCGCCAACCTGCGCACCGCCATAAAGGAGGAGAGCGTGGACGGCTATGAATTTTATCATGAAGCTGCCAACGTAGCAAAAGAAGAAGGATTCGATGAGATTGCATCCCATTTCGAAGCCATAGCGCAAGTAGAGAAAATGCACCATGACCGCTTCCAGCTCATGCTGAAACATGTGGAGGAGGGCACATTGTGGAAACGCACCACGCCTGTGACATGGCGATGCCTCGTGTGCGGCTATACTGAAACCGGCACAGAGCCACCGAAAGTATGTCCCGGCTGCGACCATCCCTACCAGCATTACATAGCATTGGAAGACGGATACGCTCCCGCACCCGAAGGTTGATATCTGCCACTATAAAAACATATCTTAGAACGTGAACAGGCACAACTCCCGTCATTGAGCGGGAGTGTGCCTGTCCTTTATTCGAAATATTAAAGCTTTTAAACATCTGCATGCAGCGCATTGTATATTACCGAGGCTTTTGCAGGACCCACAACATCGGCAATTGCCTCAATATCAGCCTCTTTAAGACGTTTTAAGCTTTTAAAGCGGGTCAGCAGGAGGGTGCGGGTCTTTTCTCCAACCCCCCTTATCGAATCCAACTCACTGACTACCTGCGATTTACTCCTCCTGTTGCGATGATGCGTTATGCCAAACCGGTGGGCCTCGTCGCGCAGATGCTGTACCACCCTCAGAGTCTCGCTGTTTTTGTCGATATACAACGGAATGCTGTCGCCCGGAAAATATATCTCCTCAAGCCGTTTGGCTATGCCCACAACTGCTATACGGCCGCGCAGCCCCATTTCATCCAGAGCCTCGACGGCGGCACTCAACTGCCCCTTGCCGCCATCCACCACAATGAGCTGCGGAAGCCCGCGCCCTTCGTCGCGCAATCGGGTGTAACGCCTCGTCAACACCTCTTTCATCGACGCGAAATCATCGGGCCCTTCCACCGTCTTTATATTAAAATGGCGATAGTCATTTTTTGCAGGACGGGCGTCACGGAACACCACACATGAAGCCACCGGATTAGTGCCCTGAATGTTCGAATTGTCGAAACACTCTATGTGCCGTGGAAGCTCCGAAAGCCTGAAATCCGCCTTCATCCGCTCCAATATTCTTTCGGCACGTTGCTCAGGATTACGCTTCTCCATGGTCTTCAGCATATCCACGCGGTATTGACGCGCATTCCGCTTCGACACATCAAGCAGCTTGGCTTTGTCGCCACGCCGGGGAACGGTAAAAGTGACTCCGGGAAACTCCACATCAGGCACCTCCTCCACAACCACCTCACGGAACTCCACACCGAGATCCACAGCCACGGAATTCATGGCCAGACCGAGCAACTCGGCCACAGGCTCGTCAAGACGCCTACGGTATTCAAGCGTCACGGAACGCACCACCGCCCCATGGCGCACATGCATGTAGTTGATATATACCTCACGGTCATTGTCATCAACACCAAACACATCGACATCCTCCACCGTTTGGCTAACAATTACACTTCGCGCACGGTAGCGTTCTATAAGCATGTACTGCTCCTTTAGCTTCTGGGCCTCCTCAAAACGCAGCTCCGCGCTCAACCGCTCCATTTCGCCGCGCAGATGCTCCATAAGCTCCGCAGTGTCGCCACGCAGAATCTGCTTTATACGCTCGATGGACTCACCGTATTCCTCCATTGACACGCGCCCTACGCAGCATCCGGGACAACGCCCGAGGTGATATTCAAGGCACAGTCGCCCTTTCCCCCGGTGGAGATATTCAGGCGTTATGGCATGACGGCATGAACGCACAGGATAAAGCTCTTTGACCAGATCCAGCACAGCACGGGCCGAACCGGCGTCGGTATACGGACCGAAATATTTCGAGCCGTCCTTGATCTTATTACGGGTCATGAACACCCGTGGATAATGCTCATTGGTCACAGTGATCCACGGATACGTCTTGTCATCCTTCAGGAGCACATTGTAGCGGGGCTGATATTCCTTTATCATGGAAGCCTCGAGATTCAGCGCATCCTGTTCGGTGGGCACAACCACATAAGTCATGTCACGTATAGCACGTACAAGCAGATTGGTCCGCAGAGAGGTATGTGTGCGGTTGAAATAACTCGACACCCGACGTTTCAGATTCTTGGCCTTACCCACATAAATAACGGTACCCTCGGCGTCATAATAGGTATAGACGCCGGGGGTGTCCGGTAGTATCGATATTTTCTCCTTCAGTTCAGGATATCGGTCATGCTTTGCCATAGGCACGGAGAAAAATATTTTATCAAATGCGGCCCTTGCCAAGGAGAGCCATATTTATCAGTAGCTGATCAGAGAGGTAACATCGGCATCGGCAGGAAGGTTCGAACGTCCGCCAAGAGCCGAAAGCTCAATGATGAAATTCACATAAATCTTTTTAGGATTCATGCTTTTCACCAGATTGTAGGCCGCAGCCATTGTGCCTCCCGTAGCCAGCACATCATCGTGGATCACTACTATATCGTCGGGAGTGATGGCGTCGCGGTGGATCTCTATCACATCCTTGCCATACTCCTTGTCGTAGGAAGCCGAGATAGTATCGGCAGGCAATTTGCCGGGCTTGCGCACAGGCACAAATCCGGCCCCGAGTTCAAATGCGAGTATTGAGCCGCCTATGAAACCGCGCGATTCGATACCCACAACTTTTGTAACACCCTTGTCGCGGTAAAGCTGCGAAAGATCCCAGCCTATGATATGCAGCGCACGCGGATCCTTGAAAACAGTGGTCAGATCCTTAAAGACAATCCCCTTTGACGGGAAGTCGTAAACGTCACGGATTTTCGATTTAATATATTCCATGGTTAAATTATGATGATGGGTTAATTAATTGGCTTTATGAGTGTTTCGATTGTTCCACGTGAAACATTCGACTATTTCATCGTCCGAGCAGCAACAGCAGGATATTGATGTCGCTGGGAGATATTCCGGGGATGCGCGAGGCCTGCGCCACAGTCTCCGGATCTATCTTTGTGAGTTTCTGACGGGCTTCGGTGGAAATGGAGTTCACCGACGAATAATCTATCTTTCCTTTCAGAGGAATATTTTCCAATCGCTTTATCTTATCGGCTATCATCTGCTCGCGCTTTATATAGCCGTCATATTTTAGCCTCACTTCGGCAGCCTCTATTATTTCATCGCGCCTGTCAGGCTCGATAGAATCCAGAAATTCGGCAAACCGCGGAACGATTTCAGCAAGCAGGGATATATTGAGCTGCGGACGGAGTATCAGGTCGGCCAACCGGCACCCCTGTTTCAGCGGCGATGTACCGAGGGCCTCCAGCGCTCCATTTATAAGATCAGGCTTTATAGCAAATCCGGCAGCAAACTCCATTATTGAATCACGCTGGCGCACCTTGCTTTCCACAAGCGCAAGCCTTGATGAATCCACAGCCCCCACTTCAGCGCCAAGCGGCGTGAGGCGGCTGTCGGCATCATCCTGTCGCAGCAGTATCCTATACTCAGCACGCGATGTGAACATACGGTACGGCTCATCCACCCCTTTGGTGACGAGATCGTCGATAAGCACACCTATGTAGGCTTCATCACGTCCGAGCACAAACGGAGCTCCGCCATGTACACTTATATGAGCGTTTATTCCCGCCACAAGACCCTGCCCGGCCGCCTCCTCATAGCCGGTCGTGCCGTTGATCTGTCCGGCGAAAAACAGGCCTTTCACCATTTTTGTCTCAAGCGTGTGGAGAAGCTGAGTCGGATCAAAGAAATCGTATTCTATGGCATAACCGGGACGGTAGATGTGGACGTTGCGCAACGCGGGCACAGTCTGGAGCGCCCGGAGCTGCACATCCAGAGGGAGCGACGACGAAAAGCCGTTGAGATAAAACTCCTGAGTGTTCTCCCCTTCCGGTTCAAGAAACAGCTGATGTTCCTGCTTGTCGGCAAAGGTCACTATCTTGGTTTCTATACTCGGGCAGTAACGGGGCCCGATGCTGCGTATCTGTCCGTTATAAAGAGGCGAATCCGGCAATCCGGCCCGCAAGATGGCATGGGTGTCGGAATTGGTGTAGACCGTGAAACACGGACGCTGCTTAAGCCTGCGCTTCACATCGGGCAGAAACGAGAACTTATGGAAATCCTCGTCACCGTCCTGACGTATGGCAAGACTCCAGTCGACCGAGCGTCCGTCAATCCGCACAGGCGTGCCTGTCTTCATACGGTCAGCGCGGAAACCGGCAGCAACCAGCTGTTCGGTAATCCCTGTAGAGGCAGGCTCGCTCACACGTCCGCCGGGAGTCTGTACGCGCCCCACATGCATAAGGCCGTTGAGGAATGTGCCGTTGGTGAGCACAACCGACGGAGCTGAGAATTCCACACCAAGCGAAGTAACCACACCGCAAACCCTACCGGAGGACATCTTCAGTTCCCTGACATGATCCTGCCACATAAACAGGTTAGGAGCATTCTCAAGGGTTTCGCGCCACGTGGTAGAGAATTTCATCCTGTCGCTCTGCGCTCTCGGACTCCACATTGCAGGGCCTTTGCTGCGGTTCAGCATCCGGAACTGTATGGCCGTAAGGTCGGTAATCACTCCGGTATTACCACCGAGAGCATCCACCTCCCTCACTATCTGCCCCTTGGCAATCCCGCCGATAGCAGGATTACAACTCATCTGGGCTATCTTGTTCATGTCGAGGGTGATCAGCAATGTGCGCGACCCCATACGCGATGCAGCCATAGCCGCCTCGCATCCGGCGTGTCCGGCGCCGACAACGATCACATCATAATCATATCTCATATTTGCTCAAAGAGTGCAAGGGCTTGATTCTCGGCCCGTTCCATTATTTCCCGCTCGCCGGGGCCTTTGTCGTTTATTCCACAGAGATGAAGCAGGCCATGTGCTATGACACGCATAAGCTCGTCAGAATACTCCGCACCAATAAGAGCAGAGTTGCTCCGCACAGTATCAAGCGAGATAAACATATCGCCCGACACGCGCCGGCCACGTGAATAATCAAAAGTAATTATATCGGTAAAATAATCATGGTCAAGATAGCGGCGGTTTACATCCAATATCATTACATCGTCACAGAATATATATGTAAGCCGACCGAGGATGCGGTCATGTAGGGCGGCAACCTGGGTGAGCCAAAGCTCAAGTTTCTCAAAATCGGCCTCGGGAAGTTTCACATTCTCGGCCGTCCATTCTATCTTGGTCATGCGATAAGATATTACTCACAAAAATAATAATAATTTCCCCAAATGACAAATCAACATCTATCCTACGATTTCATCCGACACTGAATTTAAGCCGTTACCATTTAATTATCAGCTAATTACCCTAAATTTGAGGCTCTCAGATTTCAAAATTCGGAATGTGCCGAACAGATTATCGCAAATATTACATTGTAAATCACTATATTTGTGGAAACATACGGATGGCCGATACGCCATTATTAAAAAACATTAAAACATGCGACTGGTAATTCAACGTGTAAGCCGCGCGTCGGTGAGTGTAGACGGTGCGCAGGTTTCATCCATAGGCCCGGGACTCATGGTGCTTGTAGGTGTGGAAAAAGGTGACACCGAGCAGTGCGCAATCCACCTGGCTGAAAAAACAGCAGCACTCCGGATCTTCAACGACGAAAGCGGTGTTATGAACCGGTCGGTTACCGAAGCCGGCGGATCTGTACTTGCCGTAAGCCAGTTCACTCTGCTTGCATCGACCCGCAAGGGGAACCGTCCGTCCTATGTCAGGGCTGCCGGACGCCCCGAAGCCGAGCCTCTGTATAATCTCTATTGCACCACCCTATCTTCACTCATAGGACAGGAAGTGATGAAAGGTGTGTTCGGTGCCGACATGCAGGTGGAACTTATCAACTCCGGGCCGGTGACCATTGTTATAGATTCGAATATACAATTATAAATACCCTAAAATTATGGAAAGCAAATATCTTCAGGCCATAGCCGGATGCAATGTCGACACCGACGAGGCCCGCATCAAAGCCGATATCGAGAAGATTCTCGCCGACAATCTTGAGAAAAACCGTACTCCCGAAACACTGAAATTCCTTTTCAGCGCCATTGACCTCACCACGCTCAACGCCACAGATTCAATGCAGTCGGTGGCAAACTTCACCGAGCGCGTCAACGCTTTCGAGCACGAACACGCCGATCTGCCCAACGTGGCCGCCATATGTGTCTACCCCTGCTTTACCCCTGTAGTGCGCTCAGTGCTTGAAGTCAGCTCCGTCGACATAGCAGCTGTGTCGGGAGGCTTCCCCTCGTCGCAGACATTCCCCGAGGTAAAGGTGGCCGAAACAGCACTTGCCGTGGAAGGTGGCGCCGACGAAATAGACATAGTGATGAACCTCGGCAACTTCTTCGACAAGGACTATCAGGAAGTATGCGACGAGATAGAGGAACTCCGCCATTCATGCCGCAACGCACGCCTTAAAGTGATACTCGAGACCGGCGCGCTCAAGACTCCCGAAAACATCAAGGCCGCTTCCGTGCTTGCCCTTTACAGCGGGGCTGACTTCCTCAAGACCTCCACAGGCAAGGGATATCCCGGCGCATCACTCGAAGCCGCTTATGTAATGGCACAGTGCATCAAGGAATACTACGCCAAGACCGACCGCATGGTAGGATTCAAATGTGCGGGCGGAGTAGCCACTACCGACGACGCCCTTGCCTACTACACCATAATCAAACATGTGCTCGGCGAAAAATGGCTCGACACCGATTATTTCCGTATCGGAGCATCCCGGTTAGCCAACAATCTGCTCAGCGACATACTCGGCGAAGAAACAAAATTCTTCTGATCCCGAGCCTGACCGTAATTTATAACCAACCTCATATTACATAAGCCCAATGACAACCCCTCCACCGTTACCCGGAACCGTACTCCCTCCCGAGATTCCCGCACAGGAAGTCCACACACCCAAACCGCTCCCCATGCCGAGAAGCTATATGGTGTGGAACATTCTCGCCACAGTATTTATGTGCATAATACCCGGCATTGTAGGAATAATAATGTCATCGCGTGTAGCATCGCTTTACCGCGCAGGCGACTATGAGGGAGCCGCCCGCTACTCCTCCCGTGCTGCATTGTGGCTTATGATCACTATTGTGTGCGGCCTCATAAACTGGCCGTTCGTGATGATCTACAGCGCCCTCACATGAGCCGGACGGGGCGAAGATACATAATCAGGGCCGCAGCTGCCGTGGCAGTGGCGGCCCTGATTGCAATATATTTCATATTTGACCCGCAGGAGGGCTTTTTTCCTCGCTGTCCGTCACGGATGATAACCGGACTGGACTGCCCGGGCTGCGGCTCCCAGAGGGCATTGCACGCGCTCCTGCACGGCGATGTGGCACAGGCGGTGAAATACAATCTCCTCATGGTGGCAATGCTGCCGGTAATGGGGGTGCTTACAGTGGCCGAGGTGCTGCGCGACCGCTATCCGCGTTTCTACAATGCCGCGAACTCAAGAACCCTATGCATTATCCTGCTCGCGGCAGTAATAATCTGGGGCGTGGTGCGCAATCTGCCCGCGGTTCAGAGCTTCTTGCGGTAGGCGCGGCGGCGGCGGTGCTGCTCGTAGTCGAAATACTGCCATTGGAGCTGCACGCTGTTGTTTGATTCAAGCTCTATATTGCTCTCGGCCCACTTATAGCCGTTTTTCACATAGTTGGGTATCAGCGACGAGAACAGAAGCGCGTTCACCCCTTTGCCCTGATATTCCTCCTTTATGGCCACGAGCATGAGATCCACCACATCATTTGACATATAGAGCGCCCGGAACATATGCAGCCACCCTAACGGGAACAGATGGCCACCCGAAGCCCGCAAAGCTTTCGACATTGATGGAATGGATATCCCTACCCCGACCAGTTCCTCATTCTTATCCACGATAACGCAGATGCAGTCAAGCCGCAGAATGTCAAGATACAGATTTATATAATGGTCGATCTGGCGTTCTGACAGCGGAGAATAGCCGTAAAGCTTGTCGTAGGCGTCATTGATGAGTTGGAACAAAGCTTTGCCGTAACGGTCCTTCAGAACTTTACGTGAAGTGAATTCCATCACTTTCAGATCATATTTACGCCTCACAATATCGGCTATCCGCTGATATTTCTCCGGCACCTGCTCCGGCACCCGGATACGGAATTCCACCCAGTCAACATCCTTTTCCCATCCCATGCGCTCCATGTGGCATGGATAGTAAGGATAATTATATATGGTGGCCATGGTGCCCATGCGGTCAAATCCTTCTATGAGCATTCCTTCATGGTCCATATCCGTAAAGCCCATAGGGCCTATCATGGAGTCCATGCCGCGCTGGCGCGCCCATGACTCGGCGGCGTCGAAAAGAGCGTCGGCCACTTCGGCGTCATCTATAAAATCCACCCACCCGAAACGCGCCTCACGCCGTCCGGTGCGCTCATTGATAGTGCGGTTTATGATAGCGGTTATACGCCCCACCGGTTTGCCGTCGCGCATAGCCATGAACGACTGCGCCTCGCAAAAATCAAACGCGGGGTTATTTTCGGGAAGCAGCGTGTCCACCTCCTCGAAAATAAGCGGGGGCACATAACAACCGTTGCCCTCATAAAGATCGATTCCGAATTTCACATACTTGCGCATGGCGCCTTTAGTAGGCTCCACGGCTACAATTTCCAACGACATCAGCTAATTATTCCAATAATAAAACTATTTGACAGGGGCAGGCGCATAGGGCGACATAAGCCACACAAGCAGTATCACCATAGCCACAAGGAACCCTATCACCACTAAATAGAACCGGCTCGATTTCCTGCGCTCTATGGCCATGCGGAGAGATTCGATATTGCTGTAACGGCGTGCAGGATTGGGATTGACACATCTCCGGGCCACCTTTTTAAGCTCAGGGTGCTGTGTGGGCAACGCCTCAAGGGCCTCCTCAAGTATCTTACCGTAATTATATATATCCTCCGAAGCCTCGGCCGGCGTAAGATGGCTCTGCTGGTCGAAACCCACATCAATGAGCTTCAGATTGCCCACATTCTCGGTAAAGATAATGCGCTCGGGACGTATGGGATGATGCACTATATGATTTGTCTGCACATAGGCTATCGCATCCACAAGCTGGTTAGTGAGCTTTTTGAGATGCTCTTCGGTAAGCTTGCCGGTGTCAATGAGCTTGCGCAGCGAATCTCCGTAAACGTCATCGGTTATGATACACATGCCAAGTCCGGGAACCTCCTCAAGGTCATTGATCATGACTATATGGGGATGGGCGAGATTATACCTTATCTCAAACTCTTTCTCAAGCATAGCCTGCATTTCGGGCATATCGCGGTATTCCTTCTTCAAGGTTTTGAGCATAACCCATTTGCCATGCTTTTTGGCTGTATAGACGTCATAATACTCCTCGTCCCATTCCGGAAGATGCTCTATCTCGGTCCATTTCTCGCGTTCGGCCGTCATATCCTTTTTCTTATTAGTTAACAGTTTACAAAGATAGGGTTTTGTAATTATAAACCCAAAAATTTCATTACATTTGTGCCGCTTACAGTTTTCAGCAATCCTACTTACCGATATCCGATGAAACTCACCATAATGCCACCGGAGGAAATGATCGAAGCGAACATATCCCTCCCGCCGTCGAAAAGCATAGCAGCCCGCGCGCTGATAATGAACGCCCTTACCGAGGGAAATCCCCCCGTGGGCAATCTCCCTTCATGCGACGACACCACCGCTCTCACTGCCGCTCTCACTCAAAGTTCCGGCGAAGTCAACGTAGGGCTTGCAGGCACGGCAATGCGTTTCCTCACATCATATTATGCCGTTACTCCGGGGTCGGATGTAGTGCTTGACGGATCGGATCGTATGCGCCAGCGTCCCATAGGAGCGCTTGTAGAAGCCCTGCGCTCGCTCGGCGCCGACATAGAGTATATCGGCACCGAAGGCTATCCGCCCCTGCATATACGCGGAAAACGTCTTGCCGGCGGTTCGCTCACGGTGGAAGCCGATATCAGCTCCCAGTTCGTTTCATCTCTGATCATGGCCGCCCCGGCAATGGAACAGGGACTGCATATAACGCTCGACGGACCTATAGTGTCGCGGCCATACATATCCCTGACTCTGCACATGATGCGCCGCCGCGGCATTGACTGTTATATAAACGGCGATGAAATCACCGTGAATCCTGACAGCTATGTTGCTACAGAAACCACAGTGGAGGGGGATTGGTCGGCAGCCTCGTTCTGGTATGAGATAGCCGCTATAAGTGCGGGAATGATAACCCTCGGCAATCTTGAAGCGGACAGCGCTCAGCCTGACCGCCGTGCAGCCGAAATATTCGGAATGCTCGGAGTCGACACCACCACAGGTGAGAACGGTGGCACGGAACTTATGCCCTCGCCTGAACTTTCGCCACGGCTCTGCATAGATTTTTCCGACACGCCCGATCTCGCGCAACCTGTGGCCGTGACAGCCGCCATGCTCGGTATCCCGTTCCGGTTTACAGGACTGGAAACCTTGCACCACAAGGAGTGCGACCGCGTGGAGGCCCTGATTGAAGAATTGCTGAAAACTGGAACTGTACTTGAATCCACAGCTCCCGGAAACCTTGAATGGGACGGCATGAGGCGCCCCATCGACACGTTGCCGGAGTTCAACGCCCACGGCGACCACCGCATGGCAATGGCATTAGCGCCGGTAAGCATATTCATACCGGGTATAACAATCGACGGAGCCGAGACCGTGGCAAAATCATATCCCGGCTTCTGGGAGGATCTGCGTGCCGCAGGCTTTGAAATCACAGAAACCGAATAGAAGCCCGGTTAAAATTCCGAGAAATCAAACGGCAGCAACGCCTTTACCGAGGGGATAATGTATACACTCGATGCGCCGGCCATAAGCACAGTCACATCATGGCCTGCACGTGTCTCATATTCCAGAAGAGCCTGGCGGCATGCTCCGCACGGGGCTGTGGGTATGGCTGTAAGCTTACCGTCGGTGCCACGTGCGGCCACGGCTATGGCCTCGAAGCGCGCCTCGGGATAAGTGGCCCCGGCATAATAACAGGCACTGCGCTCGGCACATGTGCCTGACGGAAACGCCACATTCTCCTGATTGGCACCGGTAACAATCTCACCGTTATCCAGCAATATGGCCGCACCTACACGGAAATGACTGTAAGGGGCATACGAACGGGCTGTGGCCTCCACAGCCAGATCCACGATTCTACGCATCTCAGGCGATAATTCGTCATACGATGCCTCGCGGTAGGGTATAGTAATTATCAGATCTTTCATGGTGCTAATATAACAATTATCACTTGCATTTCACTAAAAATGTTGCAAAATTTAGTAACACTCTACATTTTGTTATATTGCTGTAACATTATATTCATTCTCAACCATCTGTTTGTCAGGGTTTTGCCACTTTCTGTAACCACTTCGCCATATATTAACACATTTTTACACTTAAAAATTCCATTCCCTGTTTCCTCGCCCTATCTTCGCAGTGTCATCACAAAGACGACATCACTTTAAAACATAAATATCAACTCTAAAATCATCAGTTATGGAAGCCAACAACTCTATTCAGTCACGCTTAATGAGCCTTCAGGACAATCTTCTGTCGTTCGCATACATGCTCACATCCAATCACGACGACGCATACGACCTGCTGCAGGACACCTCGCTCAAAGTCCTCACAAACCAGGAAAAGTATGCCGAGAACACCAATTTCAAGGGTTGGGTGTTCACTATAATGAGGAATATCTTCATCAACAACTACCGTCGTGTGAGCCGCGCCGCAACAATAATCGACACAACCGAGAACCTCTACCACCTCAACATATCGCAGGACTCAGGCATTACTTCGCCCGAAGGAAGCTACACAGCTACCGAGATCAACGCCGCTATCGACGCCATGCCCGACGAATACCGCGTGCCCTTCTCAATGCATGTGGCAGGCTACAAATACAACGAGATTGCCGAAAAGACCGGTGTGCCTCTGGGCACTGTCAAAAGCCGCATATTCTTTGCCCGCAAACGCCTCCAGAGCCAGTTTGCCGACTACGCCGCCGACTGATAAAGAGACTCTTCCCAATAACTGATTCCGGAATTATTCCGCCTACACTATAAAAGCATAACACACACCCTCCCCCCGTCACTGCAAATTTGTGCGTGACGGGGGGTTTTTGTAAATTTGCCGCATGAATCCCATAAACCGTAACGACTTTGAAATCATGGCTCCCGTGGGGAGTTATGAATCGCTCCATGCTGCGATAGAAGCCGGCGCCGATGCAGTGTATTTCGGCGTTGAAGGCTTGAATATGCGCGCAAAATCATCGGTCAATTTCACACTTGACGACCTCCGTAACATTGCCTCTATATGCAACAAAGCCGGTGTAAGGACTTATCTGACGGTGAACACTGTGATCTACGACAATGAGATCACAAAATGCCATGAGATAATCAACGCCGCCAAAGAGGCCGGCATAGCCGCCATAATCGCCGCCGACATAGCGGCCATAAGCTATGCCCGGAGTGTGGGGGTGGAAGTGCATATATCCACTCAGGTCAATGTCACCAACATAGAGGCCGTGAGGTTCTATGCCGCATTTGCCGATGTGATGGTACTGGCGAGGGAGCTCAACCTCGATCAGGTAAAGGCCATACATGAGGCCATAGAGCGGGAGAATATATGCGGTCCTTCGGGGCGGCGCGTACAGATAGAGATGTTCTGCCACGGAGCATTGTGCATGGCCGTGTCGGGCAAATGCTACATGAGCCTCCACGAAATGAACTCGAGCGCCAACCGCGGGTCATGCACACAGATATGCCGCCGTGGATATACCGTGACCGACCGCGAGACCGGCGAACAGCTTGACATAGAGAACAAATATATAATGTCGCCCAAGGACCTGAAAACCATTCATTTCCTCAACAAGATGGTGGACGCCGGAGTGCGGGTGTTCAAGATCGAAGGGCGCGCACGTGGCCCCGAGTATGTAATGACTGCCGTGCGCTGCTATAGCGAAGCCCTGTCGGCTCTATGCGACGGCACTTACTCCGAAGCCAAAATAGAGCGGTGGAACACCGAGCTCGGCAAGATATTCAACCGCGGGTTCTGGGACGGCTATTATCTCGGCCAGCGTCTCGGCGAATGGTCGGCCAAATACGGCTCGTCAGCCACACGTGTAAAGCATTATGTGGCCAAAGGTGTGCGGCATTATCCGCGCCTCGGGGTAGGGGAATTCATAATGGAAGCCGGCGAACTCCATGTAGGCGACGAAATAATAATCACAGGCCCCACCACAGGCGCCATAATGATAACGGTGGAGGAGATCCGCGTGGATCTGAAAAGCGTGGATCGCACAGTCAAAGGTGAACCGTTCTCAATTCCCGTGCCGCGCAAAATACGTCCCTCCGACCGCCTCTACCGCTGGGAACCCGTCAACAAACCAATACAATAATAATCTCTATAATTATGAAAAAAACTGTTTTTTACTGCGGCATTATGCCTCCTCCCGTTTGTGGCTTTTGCCGACAACGCCGAACCGGCGCAGGCCTCCGAAGCGTCCACCGATGCACCCAAGGATCGGCCACGGAAAGAAACTAAATTCGACCGATTCACATCTACATCAGGTAAGATTATATGTTTTACCGACTACAAAACAGACCTGCCCAAACTCGACAATATAGCCGTGCGGGCTAAGTGTAGAATACGTATCTACACCGATATCAATACCGGGAAAAAAACAGGATTTCTACGTCTTACAGATAATCCGTACTATGAACCCGTATTATGGGAGAACATCGAATATTCCGATCTTGGCAACATAATAGAGGCCATAACCAGGCTTAAAACAAATTTTATAAACGAAACTTTTCCTGACGCCGAGCACACCTGCTTTTTCCGGACAGAGGATCTATTCGATATAGGATACTATTCCAAAGAGGAACGAAAAGATAAAGCCCGTTGGTTTTTGACTATATACGGCACACGCTATTACTTCAAGAAAAATTACGATTTTGAAAATGCCCTGAGAGGTATTTACGGCTATATGACAGAGCTGTTGAAATAAGCGCAGCATAATTCCAGACATAAGCGGCATTCGGGAGCTGAGACACCCCGGATGCCGCTTTTTTCACTAAAAATGTTGCAAAATTTAGTAACACTCCACATTTGTTACATTGTTGTAACATAATACTCGTTCTTAACTGTTTGTTTATTAGGGTTTTGTCATTTTCTGTAACCACTTCGCCATATATTAACACATTTTTACACTTAAAAATTCCATTCCCTGTTTCCTCGCCCTATCTTCGCAGTGTCATCACAAAGACGACATCACTTTAAAACATAAATATCAACTCTAAAATCATCAGTTATGGAAGCCAACAACTCTATTCAGTCACGCTTAATGAGCCTTCAGGACAATCTTCTGTCGTTCGCATACATGCTCACATCCAATCACGACGACGCATACGACCTGCTGCAGGACACCTCGCTCAAAGTCCTCACAAACCAGGAAAAGTATGCCGAGAACACCAATTTCAAGGGTTGGGTGTTCACTATAATGAGGAATATCTTCATCAACAACTACCGTCGTGTGAGCCGCGCCGCAACAATAATCGACACAACCGAGAACCTCTACCACCTCAACATATCGCAGGACTCAGGCATTACTTCGCCCGAAGGAAGCTACACAGCTACCGAGATCAACGCCGCTATCGACGCCATGCCCGACGAATACCGCGTGCCCTTCTCAATGCATGTGGCAGGCTACAAATACAACGAGATTGCCGAAAAGACCGGTGTGCCTCTGGGCACTGTCAAAAGCCGCATATTCTTTGCCCGCAAACGCCTCCAGAGCCAGTTTGCCGACTACGCCGCCGACTGATAAAGAGACTCTTCCCAATAACTGATCAAGGAATAATATTCCCCTCTACACTATAAAAGCATAACACACAAACAAAACGACCGGGGGCCGCGCCATAACAACGCAGCCCCCGGTTATTAATTTTACCTGAAAATCAGATCAGGTCGGCCACATGGCGGGCGTAATCGATCATCTTTATGGCTGTTTCGGCTGCTTCACGGCCCTTGTCGCCGGCCGGCCCTCCGGCGCGGTCAAGTGCATCCTGCTCGGTGTCGACTGTGAGAACACAGAAAATGACAGGAATATCGCAATCGGCATTCAGCGCCGTAACTCCCTGCGTGACACTCTGGCACACATAGTCGAAATGAGGTGTCCCGCCTCTCACAACACAGCCTACTACAATCACGGCATCGAACAGTCCGGTTTCAATAATATGCGAGGCCCCGAAAGTAAGCTCGACAGCTCCGGGCACACTCAGCATAGTCACACTTTCCTCCGTAAAACCGTTGGCGAGCAGTGTGGTGCGGGCGCTCTGGGCAAGACGCGATGTTATATGACCGTTCCATTCGGCTGTGACAATAGCCACACGGGCATTCTTTACCTCCGGAACTGATGATGCGGGAACAGATGTTGACATAATATGAATTTTAGGGATTACTGGATATTGAGTTCTTTGAGTTTGCGGTAAAGAGTGCGTTCGGATATGCGCAGTTCTGCAGCCGTCTCACGGCGGCGCCCTCCGTTGCGGGCCAACGCCTTAATGATAGTGTCGCGCTCGCTACGTTCCAGAGGGGGTTGCGAAACAATACCACCGGTATCCTCCGTGGCCGTAACATCGTCCACAGGCGCTTTCAGAAGCTCCACAGCAGGCAGCAGACCGCTTACGGTGTCATGACCGCGGCGCGGAGATTCAGTGCCATCTGCGGCGTCCAGCCGGGCTTTAAGCTCGTCAATGTCGTGGCGCAGGCTGAATATCATGTTGAACAATATCTCGCGCTCGCTCTCATACGTGTGCGGCGACAGAGAGGTACGCGAAGCCGGCACAGGCGAATACACCGTGGCATTGGCCGGAATATAGCGCTGCACGGTATCGGAGGTAACAACAGTGCCGCTTTCGAAAAGAGATATCTGGTCAACCACATTCTTCAGCTGGCGTACATTTCCGGGCCAGCGGTAGCGACGCAGCAAGGCTTTGGCCGAGGCGTCAAAGTCGACAGGCTCGCAACGCTGTTTCTCGGCAAAATCCGAAGCGAATTTGCGGGCGAGCATGATTATATCGTCGCCACGGTCGCGCAACGGCGGCACTGTGATAAGCACAGTGGAAAGCCTGTAATACAGATCCTCGCGGAAACGTCCCTGCTCCACAGCCTGCAACAGATCCACATTAGTGGCTGCCACAACGCGTATGTTGGTCTTCATCACCGACGATGAGCCCACCCGCAGGTACTCGCCCGTTTCGAGAACACGCAGCAACCTGGCCTGAGTGGTTAACGGAAGTTCGGCCACTTCATCAAGAAATATGGTTCCCCCGTCGGCCTCTTCGAAATAACCTTTACGTGAGCTCACGGCCCCGGTGAACGACCCTTTTTCATGACCGAACAGCTCCGAGTCGATGGTTCCCTCCGGAATGGCACCGCAGTTCACGGCTATATATTTGGAATGCTTGCGCGGACTGTACTGATGGATTATGCGGGGAAAAAACTCTTTTCCGGATCCGCTCTCACCAGTCACGAGCACTGACAGGTCGATAGGAGCCACCTTCACGGCCCTCTGCAGCGCGGCAATAAGCGGAGGAGCCGAACCTACTATGCCGAGACGCTGTTTCACAGCCTGTACCTCGGCAGGTATTTCTGCTGCTGGAGTAATCATCTGGTCTTGAATTTATTGCCTTGTGAACGGAGTTCAAATGTTTTCTTACGCAGATAAGCGCCGAGTTCCTCTACCGTGGCGCCGTGTGCCTCCTGGTCGGCCACACTTATGGGATCGCCTATGGTGACATGGAATGTCCTGTCATAACACCGGAACACCTCGCGCGGCAACCGCAGCGTACGCAGCTGCCAGCTTATCTTGCCGAGCAGGTTGAAAAACCAGCTGTTGCTGTCGTGGAAATAGATCGGAATCACGGGCACCTTCAATTGCTTGATAAGGCGGATTATATTGGGCTGCCACTGACGGTCCTCAAGCTGGAACTTGCCGTTGAGCTTGGCCACGGCTCCGGCGGGGAAAAATCCAAGCGGCTCACCGCTCTTGACCTGCCTTATGGCTTCCTTTATACCCTGCATCGACACGGCTTTTTTCTTTGGATCGTCGCTTGCCAGTGCGTCAACGGCTATAAAGTTGGGCTTCATGCCTCCTATATGGTTCAGGATCATGTTCACCATGACCTTGAATTTCGGACGACGTTGTGTCAACAGATATATCAGCACAATGCCATCGTAGGCGCCAAGCGGATGATTGCTTACGGTAATGAAAGCGCCCGGAGGCAGATTGTCGAGCACCTGCTCGTTGTTCACCTCTATCTTCACATTCATTTCCTTTATCATACCCTTTACAAAACCGGGGCCGGGAGGGTCGCAGTTGCGGGCATGAAGCGCATTTACCTTGTCCAGGGCAAGAAACTTCATTATGGCGGTAGTGATGCGGCGGTGGCCTTTGAGCGCGGGCACCATCCTCTCTATGTCCTCATAGCCCAACACATCGGGCTTACAACGTGTTTCGTTATCCATAAGCGCAAAGTTAACAAATTCTCGCGGATAATCCGTATCTTTGACTGACGTCAAACACCATATGTATGACTATATAACACTTAACGGAGAGATTTAATATGGAGATAACAGCCAACAACATAATGCTCGTCACAGCGGTGCTTCTGTCACTGAGCGTAATGGTAGGTAAAGCGGGCAGCCGCTTCGGAATGCCGGCCCTGTTGCTTTTCCTTGCGGTAGGCATGGTGGCCGGAGTGGACGGTTTCGGCATACATTTCGACAGCGCCGAGGCCGTACAGTTCATAGGCATGATGTCGCTGAGCGTGATACTGTTCTCAGGCGGTGCCGATACCAGATTCAAGGACATACGCCCCATACTCGGCGAAGGCCTCACACTCGCCACGCTCGGGGTGCTTCTCACCACCGCACTTACCGGGGCTTTCATCTATGTGCTGTTCCGTGCCGTGGCTCCGGAGTTCGGCTTCGGATGGCCTGAATCGCTGTTGCTCGCCGCCATAATGTCATCGACGGATTCAGCCTCGGTGTTCTCGATTCTCAGCAGTTCGCGCACAGGCCTCAAACAGAACCTGCGGCCCACGCTCGAACTGGAAAGCGGGAGCAACGACCCCATGGCCTATCTTCTCGTGATAATACTCATAGGCATTATAGAAAGCGGCAGCGGGATCACCGGCGAACTGATATGGAAATCGGCATGGCTGCTTGTGCGTCAGCTGGCGATAGGTGCCGCAGGAGGACTGGCCGTAGGATATCTGGCCGTGAAAGTGATCAACCATCTTAAAGCCGACAACGAATTCCTCTACCCCGTCATGATGATAGCATGCGTGTTTTTCGCATTCTCACTCACCGAACTGGCAGGCGGCAACAGCTATCTTGCGGTATACATAGCAGGTCTTTATGTGGGCAACAGCAAACTTGCCCTGAAACACACTGTAACCACCTTTTTCGGCGGTTTCACATGGCTGGTACAGATAATGATGTTCCTCTCGCTCGGACTGCTCGTGAATCCGCATGAACTGATCGAACCGCATGTAGTGATACCCGGCCTCGCACTCGGAGTGTTCATGATAGTGGTGTCACGTCCGGTATCGGTGATGCTTTGCCTGCTGCCTTTCCGCCGGTTCACGCTAAAGGCCCGTGTGTATCTGTCGTGGGTAGGACTACGTGGGGCAGTTCCCATTATATTCGCCACTTACGCGCTGACTTCGCCGGAGGTGCTGCACGCCCGGCAGATGTTCAACATGGTGTTTTTCATCACCATCCTTTCACTTCTTCTGCAAGGAACCACTGTCAATGCAATGGCCAAAGCCCTCGGTCTGAAGGAAGCTGTGAGGGAAAAGAAATTCAACCTCAACCTGCCCGACGAGATCACGGCAGCCATGAACGAAATGCCTGTGAGCGCGAAATTGCTTGAGGCCGGCAACCGGCTCCGCGACATAACGCTTCCACCCAACACTCTCGTGGTTATGATAAGGCGCGAAGAGCGTTATCTCGTTCCAACCGGCGACACTGCCCTGCACCTATGCGACACTCTCCTTCTCATTTCCGAAAAGGAGCGTGATCTGTTCAGTTTCATCACCACCAATTCCTGAACTGTCACAACAAATATACAAAGCCGCCCGGTAAAGACATCTCTACCGGGCGGCTAACTTATAGGGAGCCTGTCAAAGGCTTATAATCACTTTACGGCAACTTTGCGTACTATTGTGGCGGTGCCACGGAGTTCCACAACATAGATACCTGCGGGAAGTGCTATTGTTGTGGTTCCTGCTGTGACAGGCTGAACGGTCACGACACGACCTGAAGCAGAGATCACACGTACTTCCGCATTCCCAGCCGAAACAACATCCACACCACCGTTTACAGCATAAACAGCGGCACCGTTTACTGTCAACGAGCCTATGCCGGTAAGTTCGGGCGAAGCCTCTACGAGTGAGCTTTCAAGCATTGAGGGCAGGAAAACAGCCTTTACACCCACCACATGTGTTCCTTCCGCAACATCGGTAAGGGTATAGGTGCATTCCGTCAGTCCCTCGGCTTTCACTTCGCCGTCGAGTGTTACGGTGTAGGTGACACCTTCGTCCATGGATCCGGGATATACGGGGCTCCATGTGAGTGTAAGCGTGCCGGCAGCCGCATCATCCACCGTGACATTATAGCTTTCAGCGGATATTTCATTGCGGTCAAGCACTATATCGTCCAGTTGGGTTGATTCGGAGTATTGGGCCGGCTCCATAACGGCATCAACATGTGCGGGCGAGGCTGCGGTGAGTGTATATTCATGCGACGGCTGGAGTATATCAATGCTGAAAGCACCTTCCGTATCAGTGGTTCCGGAATAAAGCACATCACCTGATGTAAGCTTGACCATAGCGTTTTCAACAGGTTGTTCACCCGAAAGCACCTTACCGCTTATCTGCGGAGCGGTCACCACCAGTCCAAGCGCCATACAGGGAAGTCCGGAAGCATAGGAGGCTGAACAGGTCTGGAGTTCGCCGGATGAATTCACATGCTTATAATTATTGTAAGTATCATTGTTGAAATACAATGCCTGCTGTGAAGCTGAGAATGAAGCGAAACTGCATGTTGCATAATGGTCACTTTCCGAGCGAACTATAAACCGGAGGTTCTCGCCGTTGTAGACAAACGGCTGGTCAAGCTGTATCACCCATTTTTCATACTCATTGATGACCTCTTTGCTGCTTGCCTCGGAATGGTCATAAATGTTGTGATGAACGAGCACCATGTTGGTGGTGTCGGCGAAAAGCACCTTTGAATCATTGCCCGTAAGCCGTTCAGGCTGGGTCTTCTCAGTATTGTCCATCCACATCTTTATGTTGCGTAAAAGCGGAGTCTGGGAAGCAGAGGGGGCATTTTGTTTCCTGTAGAAAGTTACACTGCTTATCACCGATCCTGGATTAAGGTTAAGCTGTTCGGCAGTGTAGATGAATTCCGTGACGGAATTGTTGTAATTGCCATAGAACGGAACATTCGAATTGGTGGAGGTAGTTACATTGCCCACATTCACATCAGCCACCATAACTTCAGGCAGGATCTTCACGGCCACTGTATCGGTGCTCAGTGTTATGTCGCCTGTCTCCAAAGGAAGGTTGAACACCACATGAAGCGGCATGGAGTCAACAGGTGCATGGGGTGTGAAGGACAATGTGAACTCTGTAGGGGTATAGGAATACTCCAAGTCGGGAGTATCGGCGAGTTTCACCACTTCCTCGTCACCACTCATGAGAGTAAGCGTATAGCTACCCGCAGCCTCTTTGGCCGGACCCATGTTGCGGAAACCGGCTTTCACCGTTACGGGATAATTCACCATACCTGACGACGGTGCACTTACAGAACCTACTGCTATGTCGTGCACACCGGGCGTGAGGACACCTCCGAACACATCGTCGATAATGCCGCATTTCGATTCGAAAGCTATGTACCAGTCACCTTCGGGAATACTGTCTACTGTAAAATATTTAAGTGAGCGGAGTGTGGTGCTCGGATCAAATGCAGTGGGATTGTCCTTGCTCGATATGCGCTTGGCCTGTGTCCATTCAACACGGTCAGGCGAATATGACACTATGATATATTGTTCCTTATAGGGGGAACTGGTGGTACGTGCACCGCCAAATATAAGTTTCTGATCCTCTGCAAAAGTTATCTTGGGCGTGACTATGCGTGCCGCATCATCGCCTGCATACAGATAATAATTGCCAACAAGCTGCTCGCGGCCGAAATTCTTTCCGCCCTCTCCGTTGAGCCATGCGGCAGGCATGCCTTCTGTGAAATCATTCGCATAGGTATTCTCACCAGCATATGCAAGCATAAAAGGAATTTCAGTAATGGATTCGGAGTTGCCGTTATGCTGTATGCCTATCGTCTCCTCATACACACCTTCGGTATCAAAAGCGAATACGAATTCAAAAGCCTCCGTCACACCCGGTTCTATGGTGAAAGGAAGTTCGTGGGCGCAGCTCACTCCTTGAGGAAGAGTGAAGCCGGTTATCTCCAGCGGTGCTGTGGCACTGTTAACGAAATTCCATGACTTGGAAACCTGACCCTGCATAAGTCCAAGACGCTGCACTGTGCCTTTGCTCAGCGATGATGTGCCGTCCTTGACATCAAGTCGGGCCACATACGCCTTGATGGTTTTCTGTGTCTGCGATGTCTCTGTATTGAACAAACCTTCGCGCAACTTGAAATATACGGAATTTTCATCCTTGGTCGGGTCAAGCAGATGATATTCCATGTCAAGGGTGTCATTAGCACCGGCACCGGCCTTTAGAAGCTTGGTGACGGGAGCAGTGAACACCACTGAATCCTGTGTGTTGCGCACAAGCATCACATTATAACCTTCCATGCCAGGCTCAATATCCTTTGTGCCATAATTGAGCAGCCCGGCCACTGACCTGATGGTAGCCAGTCCGGTGGCATCGGCGCTGATATTTCCGGATGGAACATGCGGGAATGTGCTGTTATCGATCATAAGGCCGTAATATTCCGGCACCAGAGCCTCATCGGCATTAAAACAGTCAAGTTTGCCATAACTCATCTTTATACCTATGCGGCAATAGTCATCCACCATGACATAAGGTTCGGTATATTCCCAAGAATAGGAATTTGAAAAAACCGAACCTGTTATGGTAAGTTCCTCTCCGGCCACGAGGTTTCCTTCGGTATCTTTCACCATCTTGAAGAACTGCAACGGGCCTTTATATGACCAACTTTTAGCCTGTGTCACGAATTTGACTTTACCCTTTACAGGCGGCGTTACAAGATATACCGAGCCACCGGAGGGCTGCTGATCCGCAGCATTGAGGTAGGCACGGCCTATATTGTTCTGCCGTGCAACCTGTTTTCCGCCTGATGCCTCGATAGTATAGGCGAATGTCGTTGTGGATCCTTCGGGAAGATCAGTCACCACTTCCCAGCCGGGAGGAAATTGTCCTGTGCCGGCATAACCTTCGAAACCCTGAAAATAATCTTCAATGATGATCTCGTCGGCCATCATGGCGGCAGGACTTACAAGAGCCGCAGCCATGATCATTGCTGAGATAGAATTTCTCATAAACATTGAATAATGAAGATGAATATTTAGTGTTAGATATGGATTATCTGAATTTAAAATAGGGATCAGTATATTCAAATTTCCGCAAATATAATAATTATATCCTCTCTTGTCAATTTTTACACAAATATTTTTTGAGCAATGTCTATCGATACCTATCTACACAAATGTAAAATGGCGCCGCCGAAGCGCCGCCATTATGTCAACATCATGCCTGTCAGGGTCAGAACGACTGCATCTCCACAAGCCGGGTATAAAATCCTCCGAGTGCCAGCAATTCGTCGTGAGTGCCCTTCTCCACAATGCGCCCCTCATGAAGCACGCATATAAGCGAAGCGTTACGTATGGTGGAAAGCCTGTGGGCTATGACAAGGGTAGTGCGGGTGGCCATAAGCCTGTCAAGAGCCTCCTGCACCAGATGTTCGCTTTCCGAATCCAGAGCCGATGTGGCCTCGTCGAGAATAAGTATCTTGGGATTTTTGAGAATGGCGCGGGCTATGGATATGCGCTGACGCTGACCACCCGAAAGTTTGCATCCGCGGTCGCCTATATTGGTGTCGTAGCCCTGCTCGGTAGCCATAATGAAGTCATGGGCATTGGCTATCATGGCAGCGGCTTTGACCTCATCCATGGTGGCGTTTTCCACACCGAAAGTTATATTGTTATAGATAGTGTCGTTGAACAATATGGCTTCCTGGTTGACATTTCCCATCAGTGCCCTCAGATCATGTACACGCAGCGAACGTATATCATGCCCGTCGACAGTGATGGATCCACGGTCCACATCATAGAAGCGTGGCATAAGGTCGGCGAGAGTGGATTTACCCGAACCGCTCTGCCCTACAAGGGCCACCGTGTCGCCCGGCTTTATAGTGAAGCTTATATCCTCCACCACAGGTACCTGCGGATCATATCCGAATGTCACACCGCGGTATTCCACGCAGCCTTCGGTATCGCCGAGTTCCACCGGATCGGCAGGATCGGCTATAGGATTGGTGGCCGACAGTATACGGTCCACACGCTCCATCGACGCCATACCTTTCTGAATGGCATATGTGGCTTTCGACAGATCCTTGGCCGGAGGTATGATATTATAGAAAATGATCATGTAGTATATGAAATCAGGCGCCGTGATCGACGAACTTCCGTCAAGTATCAGCGATCCGCCGAACCACAGCACTATAGCTATGGTGGCTGTGCCGAGAAATTCGCTCATGGGATGGGCGAGAGCCTGACGGCGGGCCACACGGTTGGACATGTCACGGAAAGTGCGGTTCTCGCCGTGAAAACGGTCCTTTACCTTTTCCTCTGCATTGAAAGCCTTGATTATGCGCAGGCCACCGAGAGTCTCCTCAATGGAGCTCATAAGCACTCCCCATTGCTGCTGGCTCTCAAGCGAACGCCTTTTAAGCCTCTTCCCCACACGCCCCATCACCATGCCGGCTATAGGCAGCAGCACGAGCACAAACAGGGTCAGCTGCCAACTTATCACTATCATCATGCCGAGACACACCACTATCATCACTGGATCCTTGAACATCATGTCAAGCGAAGCCATTATGGAATTTTCTATCTCGGCCACATCGCCGCTCATACGGGCCATCACATCGCCTTTGCGGGCCGAGGTGAAGAATGATATTGGAAGCACCACTATCTTGTCGTAAACATAGTTGCGTATGTCCCTCACAATTCCCGAACGCATGGGTATTATGCAGAACGAGCTGAGATAAGTAACGCCGGTTTTCAGTCCCGTCATGACCACAAGCAGCGCGGCAAGGGCACCGAGAGTCATTCCGGGCCCGTAAAGCCGTATAAGTTCCTGAATGTAATAGTAAAAATTATTTACAGCCGCTTCCTTGAGATTATCCCACTCCACAGGCATGAAAGTGTAAGTGGCTTCCTTGATCTGGAACAGCATTTCAAGGATAGGTATTATCACAGCGAAACTGAACAACGTCAGCACAGCCGCGAGAATATTGAAAATAATGTTGAGGATGAGATATTTCTTGTAGGGAGGCACGAACCTCCGGAGCATATTCCAAAAATCTTTCATACGGTTTTCAAGGTAAATGCCTGAACTTCCAAGTTCAGAGATGCAAATTTAGTGAGATTTCCGAAATTTGACAGCAGCGCCGGGGTGCTATTGTTGGCATATTGGGATTTTTTAGGTATTTTTGCCCCGATAAAGAAGAATTGACACACTCAATGAACAGCAAACTGATCCTACCTCTCGCGGGGGCAGCGGCCATAACCGGAGCAGCTGACGCCGCCAACCTTAATTCACCCGATGCACGCGGTTATCTTGACCGCGGCATAATGATGTATAATGACCGGAACTATGAGGGCTGCATAGACCAGATAGTGAAAATGGGCGAGCTGTCGGCCGACGCCGACGAACGCGAACAGGCATTCTACTATCTTGCCATGGCCACTCTCGGCCTTGGCGATGACGAGGGAACCGCATTGCTCAGGGCTTATCTCGACAAATATCCCTACTCGCCGCGACGTATGGAAGTGCGTATGTCGATTGCCGACGCATTGTTTTCAAGCGCGAGCTATGGCGAAGCTCTCAAGGAGTATGACCTTGTGGACGCTTCATCGCTTAACGCCGCAAGACGCGACGATCTGACCTACCGCAAGGCTTACTGCTATATGATGCTCGCCGAATATTCCAAGGCCGCACCTTTGTTCGAGAGCCTTTCACGCTCACGTGAATATTCAGGCGCCTCAAAGTTCTATACTGCCTACATAGCTTTTGCGCAGGGTGACAACAAGCGTGCCCTCGAACTGTTCAGGAGTGTGGATACATCCCGCGAACCGGGCAACACTGCCCCGTATTATCTCGCACAGCTCTATTACGGCATGGGCGACAACCGCGCGGCCCTTGAAAACGCACGCAAAACCATAGCGTCCGACATTGTGCCGCAGTTCACCGTCGAATCAAAACGTATAGCCGGCGAAGCCTTATATAACCTCGGTGACCGTGAGAGCGCCCTACCCTATCTATGGGACTATGCCGCCAACACCACCAATCCCCTGCCCTCCGCATTCTACATTCTCGGAGTAAGTGAATTCGACAAAGGGGACTACAAGGCTGCCATAAAACTGCTCCAGCGTGCTGCCTGCCCTGACGACGCCATGGGCCAGAGCGCATATCTCTATCTCGGTCAGGCCTACCTCAAGGAAGGCAACAACGACGGTGCGCTCATGGCTTTCGAAAATGCCTATAAGATGGATTTCGACGCCTCAGTGCGCGAAACGGCATTCTACAACTACGCCGTGGCCAAAAGCCGCGGAGGCCGTGTGCCGTTCGGCAACTCCGTGGCCATATTCGAAGATTTCCTGCGGCGTTATCCCAAGTCACGGTATGCTTCGGAAGTGCAGGAGTACATAGTGCAGGGTTACATGACCGACAACGACTACACCACCGCCTTGCAGAGCATAGAGAACATAGAAAATCCCTCTCCTGTAATTCTCGGAGCCAAAAAGAGGGCTCTTTTTATGCTCGGAACACGCGAATATTCAGCCGGAAAAATTTCACAGGCACTTGCCAAATTCAAGCAGGCACGTGAGATAAAAGCCGGCAACGCCGATATCAACCGTCAGGCAATGCTGTGGGAAGGCGACTGCTATTACAAGCTCAATGACCCTGACCGGGCAGCTGCAGCGTATCTCGAATTTATCGACAATGCAACACCGGGTGAATCCAATCTGGCTCTGGCCCGCTATAATCTCGGATATGTACGGTTCAACCGCGGACGCTTTGACGAAGCTCTTACGGATTTCCGCCGCGCCATAGCCACAACCCCTACCCTTCCGGCCAACATGCTTGCCGACGCCCGCAACAGAATGGCCGACTGCCATAGTTCCAAAACCGACTATGCAGCGGCATTGGCTGAATATTCCGAAGCCATACGCCTTAATCCGGAAGGAGCCGACTATCCCATGTTCCGCAGCGGTCTTATAAAAGGGCTGGAAGGAAACTATGGAGGACAGGTCGAAATGCTTGACAGGATGATGAGCAGTTTCCCGGAATCCTCACTTGTGCCGGATGCGATGTTCGCAAAGGCCGAGGCACTGTCGTCGCTCGGAGATGAAAATGCCGCCCTTGCCACATATTCACAGCTTGCACGCGATTATTCAGGCACGGCACAAGGACGCCGCGGAATGCTGCGAATGGCTATAAGCCATATGAATACAGGAAACAGCAATGCCGCCATAGAAGCTTACAAAAAAATAATCATAGACTATCCTACAAGTGACGAAGCCCGTGTGGCCTCCGACGATCTGAGGCAGATATATGTCGACAAAGGCCGCTTGCGCGAATATCTTGATTTCATGGCATCCGTGCCCAATGGTCCGGAAGTGAATGCTTCGGAGATAGACGACGCCACATTCCAGCAGGCCGAACGCGCCTATCTTGATTCAGATTCAACTGAACTGCTTAAAAAATATCTGTCGGAATTCCCCCACGGCAACTATGAGGCCCAGGCTCTTTACTATCTCGCAGAAGATGCGGAAGATACCGGACGGCCTGATGAAGCGGTGGAATATGCTTCGCAGGTGCTCACCCTGTATCCCGACAGCGATGTGGCTGAAGACGCACTTTCTATCCGTGCCTCATCCGAATTGACTTTAGGAAAGGGTGAGATAGCCCTCGAATCATTCAAACAGCTCGAACAACGTGCCTCTACCCCACGCACCTTGGCCGCTGCCCGTATCGGAATAGTCAACACGGCAATCAACATAGAGCGTTATGCCGAAGCCTTGGCCGCTGCCGATGCGCTGCTTGCCGGATCAGGACTGAAAAGCGACGAAGCCATGCTCGTGAAGTTCAAGCGCGGGCTGGCCCTCAATAAACTCGGACGCATAGACGAAGCAGAGGCCCAATGGGCTGAAACGGCCGACAATGTCGACGATATAAACGGATCACGAAGCGCCGTATATCTTGCACAGAGCCAACTTGACCGCGGCAACGTGCGTAAAGCGCGAAAAACTGCCGACACCTTTATTGATGCCAACCCGCCCCATCAGTATTGGCTTGCCCGTGGATTCATAGTGCTCAGCGACGCCCTGCGTGCACAAGGTGAAACCTTTGAAGCAGATTTATATCTGAAAAACCTTAAGGAGAATTATCCGGGCAACGAAGCCGAAATATTTGAAATGATAGAATCCCGTCTAAAATAGCAATCCCGTTTCATGACCAAAATGAAAATGAAAGCCATATACACAGCAGCCATGACCATACTGGCTGTATCATTCAATGCCGGTGCCCAGAACAACCTGTCGGGCGAAGTAAAAGTGGAGCATGAGATACTGCCCACATCTACCGATGCCCCGCGCATGGACCAGTCACCTGTAGTCAATCTGCCGCGCCTCACTTTCAAGACACTCAATTTCAGTGAAAGCACCGTCAGTGCACCTGTCACAGCACAGATGATGAGACTTGAACCTACCGCATGGGCCGACACCATATACACATCGCCATACCGCGGCTATGCAATGTTAGGTTACTTTCCACTATACAATCTGGAAGCTTCGGCAGGCTACAAATTCCTCGACACCGACCATACCCGACTCACAGGGTGGCTCCAGATGGACGGCCACAGTTACGGATCCGACAACCATAAATATGACCGCAACACCCTTTCACTCGGCGGCAGCTTACATCAGGCAGTAGGTAAAAAATCATTCGTTGATGCCGGTATAGGCTACACTATCGACGGTTTCAACACCCTGAATATTCCCTACACATCAATAATAGAACCCGATATACGCCGTAATCAGCTTGTAAACCGATTCGGATTATCCGGTGTATGGTCATCGTCAGTAGCACAGATGAAATACAGTGCGGGCTTGGCCTACAATTATTTCGGTTACCGTAATCTGACCGGCGAGCCTGACGGTCCTTCGATATTGTTTCCGGAGGAAATGAAGCCCGTGCGCGAACATGATGTTACCGTATTCGGAAATATATCCATGCCATTCTCCTCCGTTTCATCGGTAGGGGCAGATGTAACGTTGGCCACAGTAAGCACAACCACATCCGTTACTTCCCGGTTTATACAGGATGAAAATCTGCTCAATTACCGGTATGCAGGCTATTCCTACGAAGGAAAAGGCAATGGATTGACACATGCCTTACTCTCGCTCAATCCGCACTATGATTTCAAGACATCAAAACTCTCCGGAGGCCTTGGCGCGATACTTGACTTCACCTTCAACCGCGGCACAGTGTTTCATGTGGCACCTGCGGCAGAAGTGACCTGGATCCCCGCCAAATGGCTGGCAATAAACGGACAGGCAAAAGGAGGCGTACGCCAGAACACCACAGCGAGCCTCTTTGACCGTGATTTCGGAATGGCGGCAGGATATATCTACCGCAACTCCTATGTGCCTGTAGATGTTCGCGCATCAGTTACCTTAGGCCCATGGAAAGGTGCCTTTGCCGAAGGATATTTCCGCTGGGCAAAAGCCAACGACTGGCTCATGCCTACTATAACCGACAATTACAACTCCGTATATGCCTCCCACGATATTTCAGGATGGATGGCAGGAGTGAAAATAGGCGCGGAATACCGCGATATGGCCAAACTTACCGTGAAAGCCGAAATGACTGCCGGAGGCTACGACAAGGGATGGTATGAATGGAATGACCGGGCACGTTATGTGATAGGTGCGTCGCTTCTCGTAAAGCCCATGGCCCACCTTAAAGTGACAGCGGATTACGAACTCCGTGCCGGTCGACGCATAATGGACCGCCATACATTCGCATATCCCGAACCCATACGTTATGAAGTGAATATCCCGTTACGCAACATATCAGATATATCTGTAGGAGGAACCTACGAATTTACCGATCAGCTCAGTTTCTTCCTCCATCTCAACAATCTGCTAAGCCGTTCGCCGCGTTACGTAAGCGGAATAGATATGCAACGGTTCCACGGCCTGATAGGAGCAGCATATAAATTCTGATCGGAATTATTCCATACCACATTATCACGGTAACCACACGAGGCTTTCGTATTGCCTGACGTGTGGTTACCGTGTTTTTATGCCCTTACCAGGCTTTTCCATAAGGTGAAAAAGATGTTGAAACTGTGTTGATAAAATGTCAAGACTTTTCTAAAACTTTTACTTGCATTTAAGCTACAGCCTTTTATATATACTCCGTAATACCTGTATCAAAATAAGCTGACATGTAAGTATCAAATAGTTTTGCACAATGTTTTTACCGGTTATTAACCTTGAAACAAGTAAAAATTGATGGAAAGTTATTAACTTTGCAGTTATCAACATAGTGTTGATAACTTACCTAAAGGTCTAATAATCAAAAATCAGTGATGTAGATAACTGGCTTATCAATGTAAATGCGAGTTCAATAACCTGCAAATGCAAATTTCTACATGTAAAGTTATCCACCTTATCTACATCCATTATTATTCTTCTTTAGAAATTGAAAAAAATATTTTTTTGAAAAAACATATAATCAAAAACATGGGTGTAGATAACTTAAAGGATGAGATCCTGAGGCTTAAAAAAGAGAGAGGGGCTGTGATCATGGCCCACTACTATCAGCGTCCTGAAATACAGGATATAGCCGACCATATAGGCGACTCCCTTGCTCTGGCCCGTAAGGCCGCCGAAATAGATGCTCCTGTAATAGTGCTGTGCGGAGTACATTTTATGGGAGAGACCGCCAAAATCCTATGCCCTGACAAAATTGTGCTCATTCCCGATATGGAAGCGGGATGTTCATTGGCCGACAGTTGCCCTGCTCCGGAATTCGAGGCTTTTATAAAGAAGCATCCGGATCACACCGTCATATCGTATGTAAATACTTCGGCCGATGTGAAAGCCCTTACCGATATAGTGGTGACTTCCGGAAACGCCCGTAAAATAGTGGATTCACTTCCTGAGGACGAAAAAATAATATTCGGTCCTGACCATAATCTCGGAGCCTATATAAATTCTGTAACAGGCCGGGAAATGGTGTTGTGGCCCGGAGGGTGTCATGTGCATGAACGTTTTTCGGTTGAAAAGCTTGTGCAGCTCAAGCAGCAATACCCTGAGGCCAAAGTGCTCGTGCATCCTGAATGCCGCCGTCCGATAATAATGCTCGGCGATGTGGTGGGTTCCACAGCGGTGCTTCTCGATTATGCCGTCAACAGTGATGACAGGCGTTTCATAGTGGCCACTGAAAGCGGCATACTCCATAAAATGCGTAAACTGTGTCCGGACAAGGAATTTATTCCGCTTCCCGGTGATGAAGCCGGATGCGCATGCAATGACTGCAGTTATATGAAACTTAACACTCTTGAGAAACTGCGTGACTGCCTGCGCGATATGTCGCCTGCTGTGGAAGTGGATCCGGCAGTGGCTGAAAAGGCCCGCCGCCCGATAGAAAGGATGCTTGCCATGAGCTGATACAATAAATAATAGATAAACCATATATCACATAAAATATATAGATCCCTACAATGGAATATAACCATCGCGCGATAGAGGGCCGCTGGCAGAAATACTGGCGTGACAACTCTACTTATAAAACCGTTACCGATACGTCAAAAAAGAAATTCTATGTGCTCGACATGTTTCCTTATCCTTCGGGAGCAGGGCTGCATGTGGGCCATCCGTTAGGTTATATTGCATCTGATATTTTTTCGCGTTACAAACGTCATTGCGGCTACAATGTGCTTCATCCCATGGGATACGACGCATATGGACTTCCCGCCGAACAGTATGCCATACAGACAGGGCAACATCCCGAAGTGACCACACGTCAGAACATAGAACGTTACCGCTCGCAGCTCGACAAGATAGGTTTTTCCTACGACTGGAGCCGTGAACTCAAAACGTGTGATCCCGAATACTACAAGTGGACCCAATGGGCTTTCATACAGATGTTCAACCATTATTACGACACTTCCGTGCAGAAAGCCATGCCTATAGCCGGTCTCGTAAGCCATCTTGAAAAACATGGCACTTCGGGACTTACAGCAGCTTCATCGGCTGAACTTGAATTTACTGCCGAAGAGTGGAAAGGGATGGATGAAAAGGCCAAGAGCGACACCCTCATGAACTGGCGTATGGCTTATCTCGGCAACACCATGGTGAACTGGTGTCCGAAACTCGGCACTGTCCTTGCCAATGATGAGGTGAGTGAAGGGGTTTCTCTACGTGGTGGATATCCGGTGGAGCAGAAACTTATGTATCAGTGGTGCCTGAGAGTGAGCGCTTATGCTCCAAGGCTTCTTGATTCACTTGAAAAACTTGAGTGGACCGATTCGCTCAAAGAGACACAGCGCAACTGGATAGGCCGCAGCGAGGGTGCCGAGATGCGTTTTAAAGTGGATGGCAGCGATGTGGAGCTGGAAATATTCACTACACGTGCCGACACTGTTTTCGGAGTTACGTTTATGGTGCTCGCTCCCGAGAGCGATTATGTCAAGCTCCTTACGGTTACTGAACAGAAGGCTCAGGTTGATGAATATCTTGACGCCGTGAAGCACAAAACCGAACGTGAACGCATGATCGACAAAAAGGTCACCGGTGTGTTCACCGGATCATATGCCATAAATCCGCTTACCGGCAAGAAAGTGCCTGTATGGATAAGCGATTATGTGCTCGCCGGTTATGGTACGGGTGCCATCATGGCAGTGCCGGCCCACGACAGCCGTGACTATGCTTTTGCCAAGAAGATGGGTCTTCCGGTAATTCCTCTTATCGAAGGTGCCGATGTCAGTGAGGAGAGTTTCGATGCCAAAAGCGGCAGGATGATCAATTCATGCGGCCCGCTGCTGGATCTCAACGGTCTTGAAGTCAAGGATGCCATAGCCAAAACGAAAAAATTCATCGAAGAGCAGGGCATAGGGCGTGTGAAAGTAAATTACCGCCTGCGTGACGCCATATTCAGCCGTCAGCGCTATTGGGGCGAACCGTTCCCGGTATATTACAAGGACGGCATACCATGTATGATGGATGAAAGCGCACTTCCATTGCTTCTTCCGGAAGTGGACAAATATCTGCCTACCGAAACAGGCGAGCCGCCGCTCGGACGTGCAAAAGGGTGGGTGACTCCCGAAGGTTATCCCATTGAGCTTAACACTATGCCCGGCTTCGCCGGATCAAGCGCCTACTATCTGCGGTATATGGATCCCCGCAATGAGGAAGCCCTTGTGTCGAAAGAGGCCAATGAATATTGGCGTAATGTCGACCTTTATATAGGCGGTACGGAACATGCCACAGGACACCTGATCTACAGCCGCTTCTGGAATAAATTCCTTTATGACCTCGGTTATGTGTGCGAGGATGAACCGTTCCGTAAGCTTGTGAATCAGGGCATGATACAGGGACGCAGCAATTTTGTTTACCGCATAAAGGACACAAACACTTTTGTTTCGCTGAATCTTAAAGGAGACTATGACGTGACTCCCATACATGTGGATGTAAATATGGTATCAAACGATATTCTCGACATAGACAGATTCAAGGCGTGGCGTCCTGAATTTGCCGATGCAGACTTCATACTGGAAGATGGCAGGTATGTATGCGGATATGCAGTGGAGAAAATGTCAAAATCCATGTTCAATGTTGTGAATCCTGACGACATAGTGGAACGTTACGGCGCTGATACATTACGCCTGTATGAAATGTTCCTCGGCCCGCTGGAACAGAGCAAACCTTGGGACACTAACGGCATTGACGGCGTGAACCGCTTTATAAAGAAACTCTGGAACCTTTTCTATAAAGGTGACACACTGCTTGTGGATGACAGCAAACCGTCGGCTGAATCGCTTAAATCGGTGCATAAGCTTATAAAGAAAGTTACGGGAGATATTGAGAATTTCTCTTTCAATACCTCTGTGGCCGCTTTCATGATATGTGTGAACGAGCTCACCCAGCAGAAATGCCGTTCGCGTGAAGTGCTGTCGGATCTGCTTGTAGTGTTGGCTCCTTTTGCACCGCACGTGGCTGAGGAGCTATGGCATTCGGCTCTTGGCAACACCTCTTCGGTGGTTGATGCCGCCTGGCCCGAATTCAATGAGGAATATCTTAAGGAAAGTTCGGTCACTTACGCTGTGTCGTTTAACGGAAAGGCACGCTTCAATATCGAGACTTCTGCCGATATGCCGCGTGATGAAGTTGAAAAAATGGCTTTGGAGCATGAAAATTCCGCGAAATGGCTTGATGGCAAAACCGTACGCAAGATTATAGTCGTGCCCGGAAAGATTGTCAACATAGTGGTGGGATAATGTAATAAAGCAATCAGGCAACACGTTATAGATAAACAGATAAAGCCCATGAAAGCATCCGGACCACACGACATAGTTTTTGCCACAAACAACGCACATAAACTCAAGGAAATGCGTGAGATTATGGGTGATGAATGGAATGTGCTCGGACTTCGGGATATAGGCCATACCGGTGATCTGCCTGAAACCTCTGAAACGCTCCAAGGCAATGCACTCCAGAAAGCGCGTGAAGTGAAACGGCTATATGGAATGGATTGTTTTGCCGATGATACAGGACTTCTGGTAGATGCCCTTGGCGGTGAACCCGGCGTATATTCGGCCCGTTATGCAGGGCCTGATCATGATTCGGAAGCCAATGTGGCTTTGTTGCTTGAGCGCATGGAAGGGAAAACTGACCGCAGTGCCCGGTTTGTGACTGTGATAGCTCTTGTGGAGGGTGATGATGAAACTCTTTTCGAGGGTGTTGCCGAAGGTAGTATCACCACCGGACGTCACGGACAGGGAGGCTTCGGTTACGATCCCGTTTTCCGTCCTTCCGGAAGCATGCTTACATTCGCCGAGATGACGGATGGCGAGAAAAACGCTGTAAGTCACCGTGGCCGTGCCACCAGGCAGTTAGTTGAATTTTTGAAGAAACACAACAAATAAAATAATAATGATCAAACACATATCACTATTTCTCCTCACCGTGATAATGTTTCCGGTTACCGTTATGGCACAGATGGCTGTGGGCGACTGGCGTCACTATCCGGTTTTCCAGTCGTCACAGACAAAGAAAATGATAGAGACACCTTCTAAACTGTATTATCTTTCAGGCACCAATCTGTTTTCATTCGATACAGCCACAGAGGAAAACTATGCTTACTCAACACGTAATGTGTTGAGTGACGGTATGGTTAACGATATTTATTATAACGATAAAGGTAAATATCTGGTTATAGCTTACCGTGGAGGCAACATCGACGTTCTGTATGACAATGGAAAGGTTGTGAATATGTCGGATATAAAGGACGCCATAATGACAACCACCAAAGAGATCAGAGGTGTGACTTTCGGCGGCGGCTATATCATAGTGGCCACTGATTTCGGCATTGTGAAATTTGATGAGAAAAGTCATTCAGTGAAAGAATCGGGCATATATACTCAGGGTGGGCCGACGGCACTGACAATGGTAGGTGACAGAATCATGGCTATTTTCGCAGGTAAGCTTTACACATCGCCTGTGAATGATTCGCAACGTTCGTTCACGGCTTTTACTCCGTTGAAAGCTCTGGATGGCAACCAGATTCTCGGAATAGATGACAAGCATATGTGGTTCAGCGTTGTCAAGAACGTTGGATTGCGTTACATAACTTTCAATGACGACTATACCGATTTCGAACTCCGGTCCATGGGCATGGATGTGTGGAGTGAGTTATGGAAAGGCGGCGACGGTAATTATTATGTGATAACCAATAAGAGCGACGGATCAAACAAGCGGCTCAACCAGCTTTCAGCCTCCGGGCAGAATATAAAGAATGTGGCTGTTCCCGAAACTCTTACAAACTATACCTCAATTACTACACGTTCGGGTTTTAACAGCGTGTGGACCGCATCCGCTTCGGGGATAGGGGAGTATGACATATCTGCCGCCACACCTGTTGTGAAACATTCACCGTTTCTGCCGGAAGGAAGCAGCCCTGTGCAATATGTAGGACTTCTCACTCCGTCGCCTGATGGAAATCGTCTCTATGTGCACACATTGGCCAATTCAGTGTTCCGTACATGTGCCAGCAACTTTACTGAACCTCTCGGCGACTCCATGGGTGTAGGCATCGGTTTCTTCAGCCCTTCGTTTACGAGCGTAATAGAGAACGGTACCATACGTGATATAACCGTATGGAATCCTCTTACAAGCCAGCCCGATAACGATGTTCCGTATTATTACACCACTGTAGCCCAGCAGAAATATGGCAAGATACTCATCAGCGGAATGGGACTTGCCGAGAATCCGCTCAATCCCGATGAATATTTTCTCGCATCGCTCAATGAAGGTCTTTTCCGTGTGAAGAATGGCAAGACTACCGATATTTACGGATGTAACTGGGGGGGTGCCACTATCAACAACTGTCCGAATGCCGGATGGTGGGCACAACAGTTCTATGATGTGAAGTTTGATCCGGAAGGCAATCTGTGGGTGCTCGCACCCAATTTGGAAGAGGACGGTCAGGGCATGGGAATACCGCAGCTTATGATACTCCCGGCGGCTAAAGTGAAATCCTCGTGGAGGCAGATAACCAAATCCGACTGGGTGACCCTTGACAAAGTACAGGCTGTGTTCCAGCCTAAATGGGACGGCCGAATGAAACTTCTTGAAAAGTCTCCGGTGCTTGTGGCTCTTTCAAGCTATTATCGCAACGGACTGCTGATCTACAACCATAACGGCACATATACCAACACAGCTGACGACCACAGCTATCTTATCACCAATATGCGCGATCAGGACGGCAATGCACTTAACTGCGAATATCTGTCGGCTATTGCGGAGGATAAGAACGGACATCTATGGGTAGCCACAATGAATGCATTTTTTGAGATCCAGAATCCGGGAGCGGTCAATTCAAGCGACGGATTGGTGGTAAACCGATTCAAAGTGCCGCGTAACGATGGCACTAATTATGCCGATTATCTCCTTCCGAGCGAAGTGATCACGGATATAGCCGTTGACGGATCCAACCGTAAATGGGTCGCAACGCAATCCTCAGGCCTGTATCTGATCAATGAGGACGGCAGCGAAGTGCTTGAACATTTCACTGTTGACAATTCTTATCTCCCTACCAACGAGATAAACTGCGTTTATGCCGATCCGCACAGCAACAGTGTGTTCATAGGCACAAACTACGGACTGATGGAATACAGCAGCGACAGTTCGCCCGCAAGCGAAAATTTCGACAATGTATATGCCTATCCCAATCCCGTGCGTCCCGACTATACAGGATGGATTACCATCAACGGACTCATGGATAATTCCCTTGTCAAGATAACCGATGCTTCCGGCGCCCTTGTGTACACCGGTACATCAAACGGCGGCATGATGATGTGGGACGGATGCAATATGGCCGGACGCCGTGTGAAGAGCGGAGTATATTACGTGATGGCCTCTACAGGCGGCGACGATATGTCCTCCTCCGGTTCAAAGGCTTCCAAGATAGCCTGCAAGATAATGGTGGTTAACTGATAGCAGATATTTTTGCAGCTGCCGGCATGAACTATGCCGGCAGTTTGCATGTTATATCAAATGCATTGATTTTATTCTGTAAATGAAAGAATTAAGTTATAAGGACGATAACGATAAATGCTATGGTGCGGCAGGTATGGCCATAGGAATAGTGGTGTTGCGCGGCCATGGCAAACTCGCCGGACTTTCGGTTGATTCGGCTCCTGGAAGCATAATGGAGTTTACCGATGACTTTTATTTCTCCGGCAATCAGGGAATGATGGCCACTACCGCCTGGCAGCAGATGGTGGAGAATTTCAATGTCATGGCCGGAATGCTTGTTTCCAATATTCTGTGCCGGAACATGGTGGGACAGCATTGTGTGCCCTCCGACAATGTCCGCACACATATCCGCGAGGCTGTAGTGGCCGAGGGGGTGGATTCATGTTCGCTGGAACCTGAGGAAGCGGGCCATCTTTTCGACAACAATTATCAGAAATTCATGAATCTCTATTCACGCCGCGGAATACATTCGGTGGTCCATGAGTTTGCATCCGTGTTGCAATCACGCCGGCACCTTACACGTATAGAAGTCCTTGAGGAGCTGCGGGCTCTCGACATGATCTGATTCACTTCCGTTTCACACGTTTCAATAAATTTTTCGCACTCCATGGAACAAACTTTTCTGTTCACCATAGAGGTGCTGGGCACCATTGCGTTTGCTATAAGCGGCATACGTCTTGCCGCAAATAAGAAATTCGACTGGTTCGGAGCATATACAGTAGGTCTTGTCACCGCCATAGGTGGCGGCACATTGCGTGACCTGATGCTTGACATACCTGTGTTCTGGATGCAGACATGGTGGTATCTGGCAGTTACCGGACTGTCGTTGCTGACGGTTATACTTTTCCGAAGTTTTCTTGTAAGCCGCAACAGAATACTTTTCATATTCGACAGTGTGGGTCTCGCGCTGTTCTGTGTGATAGGCATCCAGAAGACCCTTGCAGCCGGTTATCCCATGTGGGTGGCCACTGTGATGGGGGTTATAACAGGTGCCTTCGGAGGTGTGTTGCGCGATATTCTTATCAATGAGGAGCCTATAATATTCCAGCGCGATATATATGCCACGGCATGTCTTGCGGGTGCCTTGGTCTATTGGGTGATAATGCTGTGCGGCGGCGGTTCATATGCCCAGCAGGTAACCTGTGCGGCTGTGGTGATAGGCCTGAGGGTGGTTTCGCTTAAATATTCGCTTTCTCTGCCTGTGCTGATGCAGAAACCGGCAGGACCATCGTCAGATAGACTCCATTGAGAGTATGGAGTCGAGGATGTGTACGGCTGTTTCAACGTTAGGCACATCCGATATGGCGAAACTCCGCCGCCCGGCTTTTTCACGGATACGCACACGTGCGGGATTCGACTGTAGGTAATTGACGAGTTTTCCGAACATGGGCGACTGATAGTAGGCTTTGTTGGAGTCATCGACGAAGTAGGTGAACATTGTGGACTGTTTTAACACCACTTTTTCTATGCCGAGCCGTCTTGCCAGGCGGCGCAGACGCGGCACACGAAGCAGTTCGGCCGTTTCATGCGGTATCTTTCCGAAGCGGTCGGTAAGCCGTGACTTGAATGCCTGGAGATCTATTTCCCGCTCTATGTTGTCGAGTTCCTGATAAAGGGCTATACGTTCGCTCTCCTGTGGCACATATAAAGCCGGAAGAAGCAATTCAAGGTCACTTTCTATGATACAGTCGGTGACGAATTCACCTGCGGTGTCGGTGTCATGGGATGCTTCATCGCATAGATCGGCAAATTCCTCGTTGCGTAGTTCCGTCACAGCTTCTTTCAGTATTTTCTGATAAGTCTCATACCCTAAATCGGCTATGAAACCGCTCTGTTCGGCTCCAAGCAGATTTCCCGCTCCACGTATGTCGAGATCCTGCATAGCTATGTGGATTCCCGATCCGAGGTCGCTGAAGCTCTCTATGGCCTGAAGGCGCCCTCTTCGCCTGCGGGCTGGCGGCGGAGGGCATG
>OGXX01000037.1_pt1 | contig 112475 bp, 105 predicted proteins | sample 1576301 | NCBI WGS metagenome assembly OGXX01 (sample SAMEA3541469, study PRJEB24748) | human gut metagenome | biome: human gut; feature: human-associated habitat; material: faeces | place: China | collected 2012
GCGGGTGGTTTTTTGTTTCGCGCCTGTCAGGCGCTCAACAGGCTAAAGCCCATAAAGTAAAAAGCCACGAAGGTAACCCTCCGTGGCTTTTTTGTATGCGTGAAAAAATCGGGGATGACAGACAGCTGTCATACTTTCCGTATGTCTGCTGTCCTCCGCTGTCTACAGGAACAAAAACTTCTAGGGGCGGCCCTCGCGTTCCATTTCGCCGACCCAGCGGGAAAGACGTGTCCTGGAATAGCGGTCGTCAGCCCCATCCAGCTTCTTAAATCCCTTGATATTGTCCTCAAGCCAGGCCTTATCCGTCATCAGGATCTCGCAGGTCTTGCGGGCCCGCTGCTGGAAGGCATTGAGGGCGGTACCGTCAAAGGCGATGTCCCTTATCCGGGCTTCCGGGACAGGTTCATGGTATTCCATGATGACCTGGGTCCTGCGGAAGTTCAGCAGCAGCTTGGCCCTGTACACAAGACAGGCTGCATGATCCGTGCAGAACGGATCGCTGCCGCCGTCCAGCTGCATGAGGCTTTCGTAAAGGGTCTCGCCCTTATAGGCGTACTGCTGCGCCCGGATGGCCGGGAACGCCGGATGATGCGCGGCTTCCCATTCCCAGGTCCCTTCTGTGTCCGCCACTGCCGTTATCAGGGTGCCGGTACCATTGCTGTACACAGCGAACCAGATGCGGGCATCACCATCCACGGAGTGCCGCGTTTTGGGACGCAACGTCCGGTTCCCCAGGCTCTGCAGCTGCATGTCCGCAGCCGGAGCAAAGCTGAGCGGGGGACGGGCACGAGAAACGATGACCGTCTGGCCCGACGCGGCCAGCTGGCCCGCTCCCCGCAAAGGAGGCTGCCCACCCATAAAGAAAACGAAAACAGCCACAGCGATGATGGCAACGATGATCAGCAGGATTTTCATGGTCCCTCCAGAACGCTTGGCAGACAGGAGCCATACGTCCGCCGCAAGCATGTTAACCGTATCCGTGGCAGAGCAAAAGCCCTGTTCCCTGCGAGGATCTGATCCCGGCAGAAGCCTTGTAGCAGGAATTCCAGACCCCAGAAAACAGAAAAGGGACCTACGTTTCCGTAGATCCCTTGGGGTTTCTGTTTTCTGGTCGGGATGAAAGGATTTGAACCTTCGACCCCTTGAACCCCATTCAAGTGCGCTCCCAGACTGCGCTACATCCCGACGCGAAGAAAATATCTACTCTTGGCATGATTTTTTGTCAACAACAAATTCTTTGGAAAGAAAAAAATTTTGCTTTTGTGAAAATTCAGGACGATTTTTGTCAATTCCGTTACATTGTGAAGCATTTCTCAACCATGACAAATATCATGAAACAGTGGCAACATATTGATTTTAATTTATTTTTAAAACATTTTCTTCCCGTTTTTTTCTCATGATGCTTGTTTTTTCCTTCTCTTGCCGGGACATTTTTATGAAAAATCACGCAGCCACCTGCATTGACAAAAAAATTTTCCTGTGTAGAAGACAGATGGCCGTGCAGCCTGGGGGGTCAGGATGCCGGCTGGATATTCCGGTTTCCCTACTTGTGTCACATAATATTTCATAGTATGTTACAGGGAAGGGATTTTTTCACCAGGTTGAGAAACCTGCAATCAGGAGGTTGGATATGACAACCAAATCAGCCTTTAATGAAGACAAAGTAGCCCTGCTGCTTGGCTGCATTATCTTCATCTTGGGCCTGGGCAAGTTCGCTGGACTGGATCTCCTTGGCTGGGTGGTGAAAATAGGCATGTGGGTGGACAGCCCCGTCGATGCCTGGAAGCCCGCTACCAAGGGCCTGATGGCCGGCTGGCAGTCTCTGGTGGCCACCTATGTGTTCGTGACCGCTCTGCTGGCTCTCGGCGTCAAACTGATGAAGGGTAATGTGGGCCGCTTCGTGGGCTCCTTCACCGTGATCTTCTTCATCGCCATCGCCTGCTACACCGCCGGCGCCAATGCCTACATCGCTGCTAACCCCACTCAGCTGGCCAAGCAGGGCATCCCGTGGGCTCTGGGCCTGAGCACGGAAGCCGGCCTGATTGTCGCCCTGATCATGGGCATCCTGATCAGTAACTTCGCCCCCAGCGTTGCTGACACCCTGCGCGATGCCTGCCGCCCCGAGCTGTTCGTCAAGATCGCCATCGTGGTTCTGGGTGCCGAATTGGGTGTGAAGGCTGCTGACGCCGCCGGTTTCGCCGGTCACGTCATCTTCCGAGGCCTGTGCGCCATTGTTGAAGCTTACCTGCTGTACTGGGCCGTGGTTTACTACGTTGCCCGTAAGTACTTCAAGTTCAACAAGGAATGGGCCGCCCCTCTGGCTTCCGGTATCTCCATCTGCGGTGTGTCCGCCGCTATCGCCACCGGTGGTGCCATCCGCGCCCGGCCGGTGGTTCCGATCATGGTTTCTTCCCTGGTCGTTGTGTTCACCTGCATTGAAATGCTGATCCTGCCCTTCATCGCCCAGTACTTCCTGTACTCCGAGCCCATGGTGGCCGGTGGCTGGATGGGCCTGGCCGTGAAGTCCGACGGTGGCGCCATCGCTTCCGGTGCCATCACCGAATCCCTGATTCTGGCCAAGATGGCCGGTCTGGGCACTGAATGGGAACCCGGCTGGATCGTGATGGTGACCACCACCGTCAAGATCTTCATCGATATGTTCATCGGTATCTGGGCTCTGGTCCTGGCCTACATCTGGACGGCCAAGTTCGACAAGACCCGCGGCGACCGCACCATGACCTGGGGCGACGTCATGGACCGCTTCCCCCGCTTCGTGCTGGGTTACCTGGGTACCTTCCTGATCCTGCTCATCGTCTGCCTGAGCACGCCTGAACTGCACAAGGTCGGCAAGGCCATGTCCGGCGCCATGAACGGCTTCCGCGTCATCTTCTTCCTGATGACCTTCTTCAGCATCGGTATGGTTTCCAACTTCCGCAAGCTGATGGAAGAAGGCATCGGCCGCCTGGCCATCGTGTACATCGTCTGCCTGTTCGGCTTCATCATCTGGGTTGGCCTGTTCATTTCCTACGCCTTCTTCCATGGCATGACCCCGCCTGTGGTTGGCGCCTAGTTTAAAGGAGAACAATGATGGAAGACAAAGAAGTCAAATTCCACGAAGAAGTCCAGAAGATGGAATACGAGCCCCTGGATGAGACGGAAATGAAGCTCATCCACTGGAGCTGGGGTCTGGGTGTGGCCCTGCTGGTGGTGCTGTTCCTCATCAGCAAGTTCGTGATGACCACCCACTAGACCTCGGGTTGTTGAACACGTAATAAGGATGCCGGGAAGGGCCTGCGCCCTTCCCGGCTCTTGCGTACAAAGGACATTATCATGCCACGTTATCATCTGCGTTACCTCAAGGGCCCCAACTATACCCTGAACCTGGAGTATGACGGCATCGTGGAGGCCCCTTCCTTTGAGGAAGCCCTGCGTCCCCATACCGACTGGCCCATCACGGAAAGCTACGACCATGCCACGGCTACGGCCTGGAATCCCGGTACCTGCATGTATTATCAGGAAATGTGGGAGGCGGCCCTGCTTCCTGATGCTGACCAGAAGCAGCAAAGCTAGCACCACACGGCGCTGACGCCTGCAAGGGGGGGAAGAACATGCGTGCGCCTCCCCTTGCGGTGTGGCAAGGCATCTTTCCCTCTCCACCCCGCCGCCACCAGGGCTGCCGGACAGCTTCCATGAACATTTCCGCCACCTCTCCCCTCGTCTCTGTCCTGCTCCTGCTGGTCTCCATGTCTTCCATCCAGGCCAGCGCCTCGCTTGCCAAGACCATCTTTCCCCTGGTGGGCCCGGCCGGTACCACGGCCCTGCGTTTGCTGGTGGCCTCCGCCATCCTGCTCGTGGTGATGCGCCCCTGGAAAAAAGCCATCCCCCGCAGCGCCTGGAAGATCATCGCCGTTTTCGGCCTGGCCACGGCAAGCATGAACCTTTGCTTTTACGAGGCCCTGAGCCGTATCCCGCTGGGGGTCGCCGTCGGTCTGGAATTCACCGGTCCTCTGACGGTGGCCATGCTCTCTTCCCGCCGCCTCGTGGACTTCATCTGGGTCATCCTGGCAGCGGCCGGCCTGGCCATCCTGCTGCCCCTGCGCCAGAGCGCGGACAGCATCGATCCGCTGGGCGCCGTGCTTGCCCTGTGTTCCGGCGCCTGCTGGGCCCTCTATATCATCTTCGGCAAAAAAGCGGGCAGCAGCCTGGACAAATCCTGTGTGGCCCTGGCCATGCTCGTGGGCAGCTGTGCCATTTTCCCCGTGGGCCTGCTCTCCTCGGGGATGGACCTGTTCAGGCCCGCGGTCCTGCCACTGGCCCTGATCCTGGGTATTTTTTCCTCTGCCCTGCCCTACGGCGTCGAGATCATCGCGCTCAAGAACCTGCCCTCGCGCACATTCAGTATCCTCATGAGCCTGGAACCGGCCCTTGCCGCCCTTTCCGGCTTCCTTTTCCTGAACGAGCAGCTGAGCCTTGCCCAGTGGGCGGCCCTCACGGCCATCATCAGTGCGTCCATCAGCTCCACGCTGACCATCAGAAAGCAATAATGCAATACCGGCCCATACGGGACAGACCTTTCCCAACACCGTCAGGAACACAGTCCCTTCCCGCATCGGCGCCTGTTCCTTGTCTGACGGAACACGCCATTGTGCCTCTTCCAAGAATACGCACCTTTCCTGAGGCTCTCTGCCAGAGGATACAGGCGCACTTCCGCCGCTTTCCCGCAAAGCAAAACCATCCGCATGGCGGGGGAGCATCTGCAACATCCGGCAGGTCAAAGCCATATACGAAAAGAAGGCGGGGACACATCGGGTCCCCGCCTTCTTCGTGTGCTCTCCGCCGGTCCTAGAATTCTTCCGGCAGCTGCAGCATTTCCTCATAGGTGAACACGGGCCCGTCCAGGCACATGTAGTGCGCGCCCACCTTGCAGTGGCCGCACTTGCCCACACCGCAGCGCATGTGGGTCTCCAGGGAGGTGAAGATGTCCCTGCCGTTCATGCCGAGGCCCAGCAGGTCACGGGCCACCAGCTTGATGCGGCGCGGCGAAGCACACAGGATGGCCCGGGCATTGGCCCAGTCGAAATCCAGTTCCGGCAGCAGGTCATTGATGTAGCCCACATGGGCCTGGACGGCATCCGTGGGCCTGGCCAGGGCATACTGCACGGTCACGCCGGGGATTCTGCTCCAGTCTTTCAGATCCTGCTTGTAGACCAGGCCCTCGTAGCGCGTGGCACTGGCGATGATGGCGATACGGCCATAGCGTTCCCGCTCCTGGAGCAGACGCACGATGATGGTCCGCACAGGGGCCAGGCCCACACCGGAGCCCACCACCAGCACGTCACGGCCGGCAAAGGAACGGTAGGGGAAGCCCTTGCCGTAAGGTCCGCGCAGGCCGATGACATCCCCCACGTCGAGCCTGGCCAGGGCCGACGTCACCTTGCCCACCTTTTTGACGCAGAACTCGAACTGGCCGTCGTGCTGATCCCCGAAGGGGATGGACAGGGCCACTTCCCCCACGCCAAAGACCGTGACCATGAAGAACTGCCCCGTCAGGCGGAAGGTCTCGGCAAGGCGTTCATCCATGTAGCGGACCACATAGCGGCGGATGTCCGGGGTCTCGTCATGGATGGCCACGATGCGCGCGGGATAGGGCGTGAACAGCTGGGGATCGATGCGGGTGGATGCCCGTTCCGGGATGGAGACCGGCACGGGTTTGCGCTGCCCCTCGGGCGGGCAGTCCCGCACCACGGTAGCGGCTATCTTGCGGATGTCGATGCCCGCCGGGCAGACGTCGATGCAGCGCCCGCAGCCCACGCAACCTTTTTTGCCGAAGCGGTCCTGGATGTAGACCAGCTTGTCCATGATGCGGTGACGCACGGCGGCAGCCTTGCTGCGCGGGTTGTGCCAGCCGGCATTGCGCGTGAAGCCCGCCGTCTGGCAGGAATCCTTGACGCGGACACGGCGGCCGGATCGGGCATCCAGGCGTTCTTCATTGAACTGGAAACAGGTGCAGGTCGGGCAGACGGCCGTGCAGCCCGTGCAGCGTATGCAGGTGGGCGTGATCGCTTCCCACACCGGATGGTCAAAGCCCTGCAGCAGGGCCGTGCGGATCTGCAAGAGGTCTGGCAGCTCCTGAAAGGCCTCGCGACAGTCCTTTTCCAGCTCGTCCAGACGGGCACGCAGGGCCGCTTCGGTCACGGGCCGGAAAAAGACCAGGGCCTGCCCCACAAGGTTCTCGCCCTTGTCTGTGGCGCATTCCACCCAGCACAGACCGCCATCCAGCGTCAGCATCAGGTCGAAGCCGCTGCGGGCGAAAGGACCTGTGCCCGTGGCCGCGCAAAAACAGCTTTTGCCGGGCGTGCGGCAGTTCATGCCCACGATGGTGACGGCTTCACGCCGCAGGGAATAATTGATGTCCCTGTACTCGCCCAGATAGAAATCATCCAGATATTCCAGGGCGGCCACATCGCAGGGACGCATGCCGAAAATGACCGTCGGGGCCATGGATTCCGCCCCGGGCTCGGCCACATAGGTACGTTCGTTGCCTTCCCAGCGGAACAGCACGTCCTGATACCCGTTCAGGACATCCACCGGCGGCATGGCAAGATTGGCATATTCGAGGCACAGGCCCTTGTCCGGGGCAAAGCTCTCCAGGCGCGTGGTCCCGTCCTGCTCCCTGCAGGGGCACAGGACACGGGAGCCTGACTGCCAGGCGGTCAGCAGGGCGGGCAGATCCGCTGGATTCATGGTATAGTATGCGGGCATGGCTCAGACCCTCTCCAGCCTGACGGCACTGATTTTGTATTCAGGGGTTTTGCTGACCGGGTCCAGGGCGGTGCAGGTCAGCAGATTGACCATGGCTTCGGCAAAGTGCAGGGGGGCAAAGACCAGCCCCTCAGGCACATCGTCCGTGATGTGCATGCGCGAGACCACGGCGCCGCGGCGGCTGACCATGCGCAGACGGGCGCCCTCGCGGATCTCCAGCCTGCGGGCATCAGCGGGATTGATGTCCGTCACCAGTTCGGGCAGTTCACGCTCCAGCATGGCGCAGCGGCGCGTCATGGTCCCGGTCAGGTAGTGGGCATGGCGCATGCCGGTACTGAGCAGGAGGGGGTATTCCTCGTCCGGCAGTTCCGCCGGGGGCACATGCGGAATGGCGGCAAAAAGCCCCTTGCCGCGGGTGAAGCGCCCCAGATGCAGGATGGGCGTGCCGGGATGGCCGGGCGTGGGACAGGGCCAGCACAGCCCCTCTCCTTCCAGACGGGCATAGCTCATGCCGCCCATGCTGGGCGCCAGGGAACAGATCTCGTCAAAGACCTCGGAAGCCGAGGCATGGTGCATGTCATAGCCCAGCCGCCGGGACAGGGCCTGGATGATCTGGCCGTTGGTCCGCCCCGCCATGGGCGGGATGGCCTGACGTACGCGCTGCACACGGCGCTCGGAATTGGTGAAGGTGCCGTCGGTCTCGGCGAAGGAAGCGCCGGGCAGGACCATATGCGCCAGTTCCGTGGTCGGCGTGGGGAAAATGTCGATACAGAGCAGGAACTCCGCCGACGACAGGGCCTTCACCACATGGCCGGAATCCGGGTCGCTGACCACGGGATTCTCGCCCATGATGATCATGGCCTTGAGCCTACCCTCCTGCAGGCCGTGCATCATCTCCATGGCCGTCAGACCGCGGGCGGGCGACAGGGGGCGCCCCCAGGCCGCCTCGAACTTCAGACGGACCGCCTCGTCATCCACGAACTGGTAGCCGGGATAGTAGTTGGGCAGCCCGCCCATGTCGCAGGCGCCCTGCACGTTGTTCTGGCCACGCAGCGGGTTCACGCCCGTGCAGGGGCGGCCGATCTGGCCGCAAAGCATGGACAGGTTGGCCAGGGAGCGGACATTGTTCACGCCGCAGCGGTGCTGGGTGATGCCCAGGCAATAGACGATGGCGCTGGTCTCCGAGCGGGCATAGAGTTCCGCAGCCCGGAACAGGAGCTCACGCGGCACGCCGGTGACTTCCTCGGTCTTCTCGGGCGTCCATGCACGCAGGCTTTCACGCAGCTCGTCGAAATTCTCCGTGCGCTCCGCGATAAAGGCCGCATCGTGCCAGCCGTTTTCGTAAATGATGTGCATCAGGCCGTTGACCAGCGGCACGTCCGTCCCCGGCCGCAGACGCAGGTGCACGTCCGCCAGACGGGCGAGATCCGTCCGGCGAGGATCGGCCACGATGAGCCTGCCGCCCTCGCGCTGGCAGCGCATGAGCCGCATGCCCACCATGGGATGGGCGACCGTGGTGTTGGAACCGATCACAAACAGGCAGCCTGCCCGCGCCAGCTCGTCGAACGAGTTGGTCATGGCGCCGCTGCCGAACGAAGTGGCAAGACCTGCCACAGTGGGGCCGTGTCAGAGACGGGCGCAGTGATCGATGTTGTTGGTCCCCAGCGCGCAACGGGTGAGCTTCTGCAGCAGGTAATTCTCTTCGTTGGTGCAGCGGGCGGAGGTCAGCACGCCGATGCTGTCAGGGCCATACTGGTCGCGGATGCGGGCCAGCTCACGGGCGGCATGGTCCAGGGCGCTTTCCCAGTCCAGGGGCTGCCAGCCCTGCCCCGTCCGCAGCAGGGGCGTTTTCAGACGGTCAGGGTGCTGTATGAATTCATGCACGTTCCAGCCCTTGACGCAGAGCTTGCCCCGGTTGACCGGGCTGTCGGGCGTGGGCACGGAACGCTGAATGCGTCCTTCCGCAGTTTCCAGGGTCAGGCCGCAACCGCAGCCGCAGTACGGGCAGGTTGTCGCCGTGTGACGAATATCCATAAGTCTCTCCGCAATATCGCATCATGCCCGGCCGGGACGGCACGTCCTCTGTCCGTCACACGCCGGCATGAGCCTTTTTTCCAGCTTCGGGGTGGAAAATTTTGTCGTTTTTTTCCATAAAAAAAGGTGCCCAACATGTCAAAGAGAAAGGGCTTTCTTTTCTGAAGACAGACCGGCACCACACAAGGAGGCCCGCATGGATGACGCCACCCCCTGGCAGGAAATGGCCCGCATGGCGCAGGCAGAAGCCCGACACATTGCGGAAGAGCTGGATATCGGGGGACACTGGCGCCGCGCAGGCGCCGTGGTCAATGCCGTAGGCTCGTTCAGGACAAATCTTCTGGTCCGGCACAGGGACATCGACTTCCATGTCTACACGCCGGTCCTGGACCATGACCTCAGCTTCCGCGTCATGGCGGCCCTGGCCCGCTCGCCGCACCTGAACAACCTGCACTTCGTGGACGGCAGCAGGACAAAGGAACGCTGTCTGGAATGGCATGGCATCTGGCAACGCCCCGGCGGCGCCCCCTGGCAGATCGACATCATCCACATGGAGAGCGGTTCGACGTTCGACGGCTTTTTCGAACGCTTTGCCGACCGTCTTTGCCGGCGCCTGGACGACGGAACGCGGGACACCATCCTCCGCCTCAAATATGAGACGCCGGAAAACGAGGGCATCCACGGGGTGGAATATTACCGGGCTGTCCTGGAAGGGGGCGTACGCACGCTGGAAGGGCTGCGCCGCTGGCGTGCCGCGCATCCTCTGGAGGGGGTGGACCTCTGGATGCCCTGAGGCATCCAGACCGCCCGGCGCACGACCACAGGGCGGTGCCCTTCCAGCACCGGAACAGGCACCGCCCTTTATGCTGTTGTCACTGCTGCAATGTCTGGACGAATTCCTTGCCCTGCGCGCTTTGCAGGAACGCCGCCAGCGCATCCACCACCTGCTGGTCATATTTGAAGGGGCGCTCCCGCAAAATGGCCAGGGCCGCCGGTTCATCATGACGGCGCCGGTAGGAGCGCGGACGCATCAGGGCACAGAAGGTATTGGCCACGGCCAGGATGCGGGCCGGCAGACAGATGGCTCCGCCCTGCAGCTTACGGGGGTAGCCGGAGCCGTCCATGCGCTCGTGCATCTGCTCGATGGTCTCCAGGACAGGCAGGCCGAAATCTATGCCCCGCAGGGCTTCCACGGCATACTCCACATGTTTTTCCATCTGGAGGCGTTCCTCGGGCGTCAGGGGACCGGCCTTGGTCAGCAGCTCGTGCGGCAGGCGGATCATGCCCACCTGGGACAGGCTGGCCGCCGTGCGCAGCGTGGACTCCAGCGCCGGATCGTCCTTGCCCAGCCAGGCCGCCAGATGATAGGCGAGCTCGCCGGTCAGCCCGGACTGTCCCTTCAAGTAGGGGTCCACCGCTTCCACAGCATGCGTGAAGGCTTCGACGGTCTGGCGCAGCATGGTGGCAAGGCGCTGTTCCGCCTCCACATGGGCCGTGATGTCCCGGTAGACCACCACGACGCTCCCTGGCGCGCCGTCTTCCGCTCCAAAGGGCAGGCACTGCACATTGAGGTGCACCAGCTTGCCTTCGACCATCATGTCTTCCTGATCGGAAAATTCCGTCCCTGTCCGCCAGACGAACTCCACATGACGCTCCAGGCTCCGGGCCAGATAGTCCGGCAGATGCCTCACCTGCATGAGGTGGAGCACCTCCCCCTGGCAGCGGGCAAGACGGGCGAACTCCGTATTGGCATAGACGATGCGCCCCTCACCATCCACCAGGGCCAGCGCCGAATGCATGGCCCGCAGGACCGTGTCCAGCAGGCAGCGCTGCCGGGACATGGTCGCGTACAGGTCTTTCAGCTCCCGGACCTCGCCCCGCTCCCGGCGGATGCCGAGCCACCAGTAGGACCAGACCAGGACCCCGGCCAGACAAAGGAACAGCAGCCCGGCCACGGTCCAGACCCGCCGGGCCCTGTCGTCCTGTTCCTGACGGACGCTGTCCGCCCGGCAGGCCACGGCCGCATACCAGGACGTCCCCGGCACGGGCTGGCCGACCACGAGGCAGTCCCTGGTCCCGGCAATGGCGGGCAGCACCATGTCCCGGGGCGTCATGTCCTGGCCGAAGCCCGCGGGCAGGGTCACCTGGTTGAGGCTCGGCCGCTCGCCCATGCCGATGGCCTGGACCAGCCCGCCACCGGTCTCCAGCAGCAGGCCCAGATAGCCCATCCCGGAGGGCTGGCCTATCCCCTCCAGGAGCCTGCCGATGTCACAGGAGACCAGCAGGATGCCCTGGGGCGAGCCATCGGCCGAAACATAGCCCGGCGCCGTCACCGGACAGTAAAAATCCACCAGCAGGCGTTCGCCCTGGAGCCGGACGGGCAGCATGCCATCCCCGGACAGCAGGCCCTCGCTCCGGCGCTGTTTCAGCAGCGTCCTGGTCTCCGCCTGCCATCCCTGCCCCACAAGGATGACCGGTTCCAGGGTCCGGTCCAGAAGCGCCGCCCCGGCAACGTCGTGCCGGGACACGAATTCGGCAAATTTGCGGTAAATGAGCGCGGCGTGGGGCGAGATGTCCCGCAGGGCCTGACGGTCCCGGGCATCAAGGCCGCTGTGCCGCCCGTGCTCCTGCCCTGTCCAGGGGCTCTCCCCCAGTTCGCGCAGCAGGGCCGCGGGAAGGTCCGTTTCCGCTATCTCCGACGCCAGCAGGCGCAGCATGTCATAGCGGGCCATCTCCGCCACGGCATCGCGCTGGACGCCGGTCCAGACCGTCACCATGGCCGCCGCTGTGGACGCATGGGCTGACAGCTGGTTTCCTGTCCTGTCGAGGATCTCGCGCTGCTCCGCGCTGTTGAAGCGCATGCTCCCGATGAGCGTCAGGGCGAGCAGCAGGACCAGTCCCGTCAGCAGGGGCAGCAGTGACACACGTTCAGGATTCCGCATAGGATCTCCGCACGGCAGGGATCAGCGCTCTGTCAGCGCGTTTTGCCTGGCTTTCATCACAGGTTTGAGGATATAGTCGAGCACTGTTTTCTTGCCGATGATGATGTCGGCCACCACGATCATGCCCGGGATGATGGGCAGGATCTCGTCATTATGGCGTATGGCCGTCTCCTTGGTACGGACTTTGACAAGGTAATAAAAATCGCCCTTCTTGTCTTCGATGGTGTCCGCGCTGATGGATTCCAGCTTGCCGGGCAGACCGCCGTAGATGGAGAAATCATAGGCCGAGACCTTGATCATCACGTCCTGGCCGGGACGCAAAAAGGCCACGTCCTGCGGGCGGACGCGCACCTCCACCAGGAGGCTCTCGTCCATGGGCACGATGTCCATGATGGCCTCGCCCGGCTTGACGACCCCGCCCACCGTATTGACCAGTATCTGCTTGACACTGCCCCGCACGGGGCTGCGCACTTCGGTGCGCGTCACGCGGTCGCCGCCGGCGGTCAGGGATTCCCGCACCGAACCCAGCTCCGTGCGCCGTTTGTTGATCTCCTGGCTGATGGCCAGCTGTTCCTCGGCCACCCGGCTGCCGATGCGCTGCCGGGCCTCCTCCATCATGGCCTGTGCCTTGGGGATGGATGCGGCCAGCATGTCGATCTCGCCCTGGGTCTGGATGATCTTCTGCTCCAGCCCCAGATAATCCATGCGGGAATAATTGTTGCGCAGCAACAGGCGCTTGGCCGTATCCCGCTGTTCCGTCTCCAGCACAAGGCTGCCGTCCAGCTGTTTCTTGCGTGCCAGCTGCTCCGCCACCTCGCTCTGGCGCTGGGCATACTGGGCCTCCAGCATGGAAAGTTCGGCCTGCAGCTTCGAGCTCTGGGCCCTCCAGGTATTCAGCTGGTCCTCCACGATCTGGCGGGCGCGCTCCACAAGCGCGCTGTCGGGCTCTTCCCCCAGTATCTCCCTGAGGAAGGCCCGCAGGTCGCCGGGGAAGACCGGTTCCTCGTCGCGCAGCATGGCCTCCAGGCGCAGGATGGCCAGACGGTGTTCCACCAGCTTGTACAGGGCATCCCTGTACGAACTTTCGGCCATGACGTTTTCCAGCTGGGCCACGGCCTGCCCTTTTTCCACGATCTCGCCCTCCCGGACGAGCACGGCCTGCAGGATGCCGCCTTCCAGGTTGGAGACCGACTGCGTGCGCCGGGAACCCACCACGGAACCTTCGGCATGGGTCACTTCGTCGATGGGGGCCCAGGCCGCCCAGAGGAGCAGCGCCGCCATGAGCAGGGCCACCGCCACGGACAGGGCGCGGGCCGTGAAGGCAGGCCGGCGGGAAAGGGCCGCGTCCACCTCGCCGGCATAATTGATGTCATCCGGCATCAGCCCGTGCAGGGGGGCATCCAGGGCCGCGAACAGCTCCTTGCGCGTCATGGGTCTGGCACCGGCCGACGACGCCTGGCTGAAATTCTCGCGCAGGCGTTCTGCCATGCCGGTGGCAGGACGCTGTTCGTGCTCGGCATCCCCGATGAAAATCAGGCGGAGCACCTGCCAGATGCGTGCGGGCCAAGAGCTTTTCCCGTCCGGCCCGTCAGGTGCGGGAGCCTCCGGGGGCAAAGCCGAGAATATATCTTCCGGTGGCCTCGTGCCGGGGCGTTCGCCGGCCTGCGCCGCGGGATCCGGCTTATGGGCGTCCATCCTTCCCCTCCTTCACGGCAGATGTTGCCCCGGAAGCCTCCCTGCCCTTTGCCGGGGCAGGCTTCCGGGCTGCGGCGGCGCTGTCGCGCAGACGCTTCAAAATGGCATCGCGCGGTCCGAACATCCTCAACCTGCCGTTCTCCATGACAACCAGCTTGTCCACCATGCGCAGCATGCTCAGCCGATGGGTCACAAGGATCAGGGTCCGTCCCTGCGAGGCAGCCGCCAGGCGCTGCTGCAGGCGCAGCTCGGAGTCCGTGTCCATATTGCTGGTGGGCTCGTCCAGGATCAGCACTTCAGGATCGCGGACCAGCGCACGGGCCAGGGCCACGGCCTGCCGCTGCCCGCCGGAAAGGGCCTTGCCCTGCTCGCCGACCTGGGCGGCGAACCCGGCGGGATTGTTGCGGACAAAGTCCGTCACCCCGGCAAGGGCTGCGGCCCGGAACACCAGATGGTCATTGATGGTGGGGTCCCCCAGGACGATATTCTCCCGGATGCTGCCGTAAAACAGGACCACATCCTGCGGCAGGACGCCGATGCGCCCGCGCAACTCCGTGGTCGGCAGCTGGCGCAGGTCCACGTCCCCGAATTTGATGCTGCCTTTCTGCGGCTGGTAAAAGCCCGTCAGCAGCTTGGCCAGGGTGCTTTTGCCCGAGCCCATGGCACCGATGATGCCGATCCTGTCACCGGGGTTGATGCGCAAGCTCACGTCCTCCAGGGCCAGGCTCATGGAATTGGGATAGGCGAAGGAAACGTTCTCCACCGTGAAGGAGGGCTGCAACTCGCCGAAGTCCATGCAGGAACTTTCCGACTGGTTTTCCGAAGGCAGTTCCATGAGCAGATCAAGGGCCTGCAGGGCGACACGGGAGTTCTGCAGGCGGGTCAGCAGGGAAGCCAGCTGCATCAGCGGCGCCATGGCCCGGCCCACAAGGATGTTGCAGCCGATGAGGGCCCCCATGGTCATCAGGCCCTCCGATATCCGGTAGACCCCCCAGATGATCATGCTCACCGTGACCAGATGGGTCACCAGCGCGGAGGCCGTCACGGCAAGGCTGCTGTACCGGCGGGACTCTGCCGTCGATTTGGCGGAAAGGCCCACCACGGCCTCCCAAAGGCGCTGCATGCGGCTCTCGGCCTGGCAGGCCTTGATGGTCTCCAGACCGTTGACCATCTCCACGAGCAGGGCATTCTTCTGCATGTTCTGCTTGTAGCTCTGCTCGGCGCAGCGCCGCGCCGCCGCCTGGAGAAAAAGCCCCAGACCAATGAGGACGGGCATGGCTGCCAGCGGCAGGAAGACCATGGGGCCGGCAATAAAGGAGATCAGCAGCAGGAAGATGACCAGAAAGGGGACATCAATGCAGGCCAGCAGCGAGGACGAACTGAAAAATTCACGCAACTGCTCGAATTCACGCAGGTTGTTGACCAGCGATCCCGTGGATTCCGGCTTGCTTTCCAGCCGCATGGTCAGGACCTTGTCCACCAGATTGCTGGAGAGCACGATGTCCGCATTGCGACCGGCCACGTCCACGAAATGCGTGCGCAGGGCCCGCAGCAGGAAGTCGAACAGATAGATGATGATCACACCGGATGCGAGGACCCACAAGGTCTCTATGGCGTTGTTGGGCACGACCCGGTCATAGACGTTCATGGCGAACAGGGGGCTGGCCAGGGCGATGAGGTTGATGATGACGCTGGCCAGCGCCACATGCCGGTAGATGGGCGCGTAATAGCGCAGGACATCCCAGAACCAGCGCTTTCCCCTGGCCAGGCGCAGCTTTTCCACATGCTCCTGCGGACGGCCGGGAACAGCCACATACAGGGCATAGCCGATATATTCTTCCTGCAATGCCTCCAGGGGCACCAGCTGGCTGGTGCTTTCCGTCTCCGGGAAGATGACCTCGGCCCGGGCCTGCCCGCTGGCGGCTCCGGCTTCGTCCGCCTCCTTCCCTGCCGGAGCCCCCGGCAGCAGCCGGGTCAGGACACAGCTGCGGTTCCCGGAAAGCAGCAGGATGCAGGGCAGGGTGAGGTTGGAGAGGTCAGCCAGCCGGGGACGGTACAGCACACTGCCCGTCAGCCCCGCCTTGCGGGCCACCCGCAGGCATGCCTGGGCCGAGACGGTGCTGCCCGAAAGCCCGGCCAGCAGGAACTGGGGGGACAGTGCCTTGCCGCGGAGGCGGCACAAAGAAGAAAGGCTGCGCAGCAAAGGCGGCATGAAATCGACATCGGAAGGACGCAGTCCCCCGGCCGCCATCTCCGGGCCCCGTGTTTCCCCTGATCCGTTTCCCGACATACAAACGATCCTTTGATGTCCACCCTGTGGACGTCCTGCCGCAAAACAACAGGCAGAACGTATCCTGCCTGTTGTCTTGCAAAAGACCCGTTCCCGGCAGCACGACACTGCCGGGAACAGGGAAGCCTGGCTCCAGAAGCCCGCACGTGCTGCTTACTTGAACCAGCCCAGTTCGAAATCTTCCCCCTGGACGGGGCGGGCCTCCTTGGGACCCGACGCGATCTCTTCCGCCGGGACCCCCATGCGGGGCAGCAGATCACCGGCCAGGGCGCACATCCGGTAGGCCCCTACGAGGATGTTGCCGCGGGCCGTCTCGGCCTGGCTGGCGGAATTGTAGAGTTCGTTCTCCGAGTCCAGCACGTCCAGCAGGCTGCGCGTCCCCAGCAGGAACTGGTCATGGTAGGCCTGCCGCGTATAGGTATTGTTTTCCACGGCCCTGGTATAGAACTTGTACTGTTCCTTGGCCGCCAGATAGTTGCTCCAGGTGGATTCCATGTCCAGACGCAGGGTATCCATATAGTCGTACAGGTTCTGCCGGGCCTCGCGTTCCCGCGCCGATGCGGCACGGATGCCAGCCACGTCGGCGCCGCTGTTGAACACGTTCCAGCGCACGGTGGCCAGGACATCGAAGCTGTAGAGCCAGCGGTCACGGTCGCCGCCGCGGTCACTGTACTCGGGACCCGCCTCCAGCTGGAAGGTCGGGTACATGGCGGACTGGGCCAGTTCCTTCTCGCCCTTGGCGGCGCGGATGTCCTGCAGGTAGGCAGCCAGCTTGGGATTGTGCTTTTCCGCCATCTGGATGAAGGCGGCCGCCGTGTCGGGCATCTGCGCAGGCATGGGGACCACATCCAGCCTGCCCACCGTATAGATGCCGGTCAGGCGGGAATAGGTGGCATAGGCCACACGCAGGGCATCTTCCGCTTCGGACAGGGAGGAATGGGCACGCTGCAGGCGGGATTCCGCCTGCGTCACATCGGCCTGGGTATCCGCCCCCATGCTGGCACGGTCACGGGCCTGTGCCAGGATGGTCTCGTGACGGGCCACATTATTGCGGGCCAGCTCCACCAGCTTGATGCGGCGCAGCAGATCGATATGGGCGATGATGCCGTCCAGGGAAAGGGACGTGGCCGTGTCGAAGACCCTGGCCTTGATGGAATCCAGGGTCGCCTGGGCCGTGCGTACGCGGCTGCGCGTGGCAAAGCCGTCCCAGATGGGCTGCACCAGCTTGGCGGAGACACTGCCCACGCTCAGCCACTGGTCATCAAGATCCAGGCCGCGTGACGTGGTGTCGCTCAGGACACCCACGCCGATCTCCCCCGCCACATCCACACGCGGACCGAATCCGGCACGGGCCTTGCTGAGCTCGTGTTCCAGAACCTCGCGATTTTCTTTGATGCTCATCAGGCTGCGATGATTGTGCAACACACCGTAGACGGTATCGTTCACCGTGATGTGCGCAGCGCCATTGCCCTGTGCCGGAGTTTCCCTGGCCCAGGACATGTGTGTCCCTCCGGCCAGCAGGCAACATGCTGCAATGAATATCGCCCCCCATTTTCTGCAAGCCGCCATATGCTATCATCCTCTCTCGTAAAATTTGATAGATAGTTCTATTATGCAAAATTGATATTTTTAGTCAACGTTTACACTTTTTCACCACTTCGGAAAATCCCTGAAAAATATATATGGCATGTCAGTTTGTTATGACGATTTTGCCGTTTTTCACAAAAAAGTTAATACAGGATATTCTGTAGTTGTTACGGTGAGTTATAAAAAATTATAAAAATGGATGTCCACTGCACGGGACAAGCCATGTCCTATGCCAACTTTTTAAAAATATCCAGTCAATCTTTGCCCGCGGGATATTTCCCCCACCTGTCTCGACAAGGGCCGTCCACCGCAGTACAAAAAAAGTCCCGACTTCCCAGACATCAGCCTTCCGACGGTCCCATGATCCCTGCGTGTCCACATCCTGCCCTGCATCCGGCCCGGTCTTCCCTCCGGTCACCGGTCATTCGTCCGCACCGGATCATCTGTGCCGTCCTCTGCCTTGCCGCCCTCCTGTCCGTGCTGTTCATCCCCCTCCCGGCGCAGGCCGGGGCCATCCCCCTATTCGGCACCGTGGAGTTCCGGCGCCCGCTCGACAGCCTGCCCGCCTGGGCTGAGGTCCGCCGCATGAACGAGCTGGAACCCATCTTCGTTACCGGCAAGGTCTTCACCAGGACCGCCACCTGGGACACCTTCAAGCAGGGGGCACGGGGCAAAAGCGGCATGGACCTGCTGCGCTATGTCAACACGTTCTGGAACCGCTTCCCCTACCGCGAGGATATCGCCAACTGGGGCAAGGCCGACTACTGGGTCTGGCCCAGTCTGTTCCTTAAAAAGTCAGGGGACTGCGAAGATTACGCCATCATTAAGTATTTCACGCTCAAAGAACTGGGCATGGATACGGACAAACTGCGTATCGTCGTCCTGCGCGATACCCTGCGCCGTCTGTCCCATGCCGTTCTGGCCGTCTACATGGACAATGACATCGTCATCCTGGACAACATCAGTAATGCCATTTTGCCCCAGGGACGCCTGCGCCATTACGTCCCGCAGTTCTCGTTCAACGAGAAGGCACGCTGGGCCCATATGAAAGGCAAAAAAACAAACGAGTAATCCATGCACACTCCTGATCCCGACATCTCCGCCAAGCCGCATCACTTCATGAGCAAACGGCTGTGCATCAGCATCAGCCTCGTCCTGTTCGCGCTGGTCCTGCTGCTTTCCTATGCCCTGTGTTCCCTGCAGGTCGACCGGAGCACCCAGGCCATCCTGGCGGACAAGAACCGCTTCCTCCTCTCCAGGATCGACACCATGCAGATCCGCCTGCAGGAATGGCGGCGGGGCATGCTGGAACAGGTCAACACCCTGGCCCTTTCGGAAAGCGTCCGCCTGTTCGCCGCAGACATGACCGCCCTGCCCCCGGACCTGCTGGACAAGAACTCACGTACCGCCGGTCCCGGGTCCGACAGCGACCAGCTGTCCCTGCTGGACCAGCGCGAATACATGCAGCAGCTGCTGGCGGACATCGCCTACCAGAACGGCCTTGACCGTATCCGCATGTTCCTTCCCGATGGCCAAAAGATCGTGGACAGCGCCTCTGATGCTGCCGACAACCATGACGACGATCTTCTCGTCCGGCAGGCCATCACCTCAAGGACGCTTTCCTTTGGCGCCATCCACAAGCATGATGACCATTTTGCCCTGCAGGCCGGTGCGCCCCTGTTCGAGATAAGCGGCAAGGACAGGCCCCGTGTCGTTGGCTGCCTGCTCCTGTGCTTCCCCATGGACGCGGCCCTGACGAACATCCTGCAGGACAAGGAAAGCCTGCTCAGACTGGTGGATCTGTGCCCGGACAGGAGCGGTGTCTTCCTGCTGCAGGACGGTGCCCTGCAGCAGCAGCCCCTCCGTGCCAGCGTGACCGGTGTCCAGTCTCTGGACTTCAAGAAACGTCCTGCCATGGCCGGAGGGGGTGACGTCTATTCCCTGGCCTTCACCTCCTCGCTTCCCGATACGCTGATGCTGGTGGCCTCCCTGCCCGCTATGGACATCGACCGGGAGATCCGGCACCGGTCCCTGCAGATCTATGCCGTCGGCCTGCTGGCAAGCCTGGGCATCGGCCTGCTGCTGGCCTTCGCGCTCTCCTGCCTTGTGGGCCGCGCCCACCGCGCCTCTGCCGCCTACTTCAAGACCCTGTATACCGTCATCCGCGACCAGAAACAGATGCTGGACAGCGTCAACAATTCCATGCGGCTGGGTCTTGTCCTGTTCAGCGCCACGGACGGCATCCGCATCTTCAATCCCGAGTTCGCCAGGATCTGCAGCGGCACCCGGCAGGAAGACCTTGCGGGCAAGTACCCCAAAGACATCTTTCCCCAAGGGGCCGCCCTCACGTTGCAGGACGGCATCGCCCGCAAGCTCAGGGAGCCGTCCTTCGACGGCGTTGAGCTGGCCCTGCCCGGCGCTGACGGCAAGGAGCATCTTTACAGGGTCTCCCTCTATGTTTTCCCGGACAGGCAGGAGCCGGACGCTGCCGAAGCGGCCCCCCTCCCCGGAAGCGTCGTGGCCATCTTCAAGGACATCACCCGCTTCCGCCGGCAGGCCCAGAAAGCCCAGGAACGCCAGCGGCATCTTATGGAGGCCCTGGTGCGCGCCGTGGAATATGTGGACCCCAACCTGGTGGGCCATACAAGGAAGATGCGACATGTGGCGGAGCTGCTGGCCCGGCACATGGAACTGGACGATACGGCTGTCCTGACCCTGCGCATGGCCGCCCAGCTTTCGCAGATCGGCAAGATCTTCGTGCCGCACCACCTGCTGCGCAAAAGAGGCAAGCTCACCCCCGAGGAACAGCAGGCCGTGCTGCAGTCTTCGGAGTATGCCTTCCGTATCCTGGGCGGGATCAATTTCGGGCTGCCTGTCCCCGACGCCCTGCATGACATGAATGAAAAATTCGACGGCAGCGGCCCGCGGGCCCTGAAGGGCGACCGGATCAATCCCCATGCCCGCCTGCTGGCCGTGGTCAACGCCTTTTGCTCCATGGTCAGCGACCGGGCCTACAGGCGGGGGATGCCCATCGGCCAGGCCCTGGACATCCTGTCGGCCAGCTCCGCCTTCGACCCCGCCATCGTCCAGGCATTGCGGGCGATCCCTGAAGAGGCCCTGCGCGCCGCCCTGTCCGGGGAAGACCGGTCTTCCCCGGCCTGATGGCATGGATCCCGCAAGGGGGCGGCGTGAACAGGCCGCCCCTTTGTCATACCGCCTGTCCCGGAAGCATGCGTCCCCCTTCTCCAGGGGAGCCGTTTTGACATCCCCGCAGGACCTGATTTATACTGACACCAAACACGAACCGGTCGTCAGCCCCGGAAAAATGCTGTTTCAGCTTCCCCTGCCCTGCAGCTTTCGCGGATGCAGCGGCCCTTCTTCACGGTCTCCGCGGATATGTCCATCCTTTCCGGTTGAGGAGGATACATGAAGTTCCAGTTTGACCGTCCCGCCTGTCAGAACCTGCGCAAGGCCCTCCGCAAGGAGTGGCTGGAAACCAACGGCCTGGGTGACTACGCGTCCAGCTCCCTGGTGTGCTGCAATACGCGCAAGTATCACGGCCTGTTCGTCACCGAGCTGGCCCGGCCCGCAGGCCGCCATGTGCTGCTCTCCACGCTTGAGGAATCCCTGCTCATGGCAGGCAGGGAGTTCTTCTTCTCCTGCCGCAAACATCCGGGCGTCTACTTCCCGCGCGGGCACGAATACATGCAGGCCGCCTCTGCCGGGCTCTGGCCCTCTTTCCGCTATCGCTTCGGTGATGTGACCCTGACCCGCGAGCTCATGCTGCTGCCGGGACGGCATGTCCTCCTCGTGCGCTACAAGGCCAGCATCGCCAGCCCCGAGACCCCTCCCCTGCGCCTGCGCATCAAGCCCCTGCTGGCCTTCCGCAACATGCATGCCGTCATCCGGGCCGACAGGCCCGTCGACAGCGGTGTTTCACCCACGCTGTACGGGGCTTCCGTCCGCCCGGATCCCCAGCTGCCCGAACTTTTTTTGCAGATGGACGGCCCTTTCTCCTGGCAGACTGCCCAGGACTGGTATTACAACATCGAATACCTCGTGGAGCAGGAGCGGGGCTTCCCCTTCCAGGAAGACCTGCTCATGCCCGGCATCTTCGAAGTGGACCTTGCCCCCGGCCATGCCGTCTACCTCACGGTTTCCACGGAAAGCCTGCAAAAGGAACACCGCAGGCATGATCTCGACCGCCTGTGGCAGGAAGAGAGCCGGCGCCGTCTCCAGGAGGAGGAAAAGGCGGACAGCCTGCAGAAGCACCTGGCCCGGGAAGGGAAACGCTTCCTCATCACCACGCCCGGCAGCACGACCGGCCGGATCGACAGCATCGTGGCCGGGTACCACTGGTTCGGCTCCTGGGGACGCGACAGCATGATAGCCCTGCCCGGGCTGACCTTTTTTGCCGGTCGCCAGGCCCTAGGCGAACAGATCCTCGCCGGCATGGGCGCTGCCATGCGTGGCGGGCTCATCCCCAATGTCTTTTCCGCTGACGGGCACCATGCCTACAACTCGGTGGACGCTTCCCTCTGGTATGTCTGGGCCGTGCAGATGCTGCTCCAGGCCGATCCCCGGCGCATGGACTTCGTGAAAGAGCACTGCTGGCCCGCCATCAGGGAGATCCTCAGTGCCTATGCCGGAGGCCGGGTCCCCTTTGTCCATGCGGACGAGGAAGGCTTCCTCGATGTGGGCAACGAGCATACGCAGCTCACCTGGATGGACGCCGTGGTCAACGGCAGGCCCGTCACGCCGCGGCATGGCCAGCCGGTGGAGATCAGCGCCCTGTGGTACAATGCCCTGGCCTTTGCCGACCATCTTGCCCGGCGTTTCGACGAGCCCCACTGGCAGGATTCCGTGGCCCAGCGGGACCGCATGCGCGCCGTTTTCGTCCACCGGCACTGGATCACGGATTACCGGGGGGACTATCTGGCCGATGTCTGGCGGGACGGCGAACGGGACTTCCGCGTGCGGCCCAACCAGCTGTTTGCCGTTTCCCTGCCCTTCCCCATCCTTGAGGAGGACAATTTCGCCCCTGTGGTCTCGCGTGTGCGCCAGTGCCTGCTGACCTCCTGCGGGTTGCGCACCCTGGCCCCCAGCGCCAGCGAGTATTGTTCCCTGTACGAGGGCGGCCCCGAGGCCCGCGACAAAGCCTATCACCAGGGCACTGTCTGGCCCTGGCTCCTGGGCGCTTACGGCGATGCCCTGTTGCGGGCGGCCTGGGATGAAGAGGGTGCGGCGCGCGACCTGCTGCACACCCTGATCCCCCTCTTCGGCAGCCATCTGGGCGGTGCCGGTATAGGGAGCATCTCCGAGATCTTCGACGGCGACCCGCCCCACATGCCCAACGGCTGCATCGCCCAGGCCTGGAGCGTGGCGGAATGCCTGCGCCTGCTGGGCAGGCTGGAAAAGGTCGCCCCACAGGCCTATGCGCAGTGGGAACAGGCCCTGCTGCAAGGAGACAGGTAATGCGCGTCCTCATGTTCGGCTGGGAATTCCCTCCTTTCAAAAGCGGCGGACTGGGCACGGCCTGCCAAGGCATGGCCACGGCACTGGCCAAAAAAGGCACGGAAATCTTTTTTGTCCTGCCCCGCGCCGAAAGCGACCGTCCCGTCCACCTGCAGGACGGCCTGACCATGCTCTCCGCCTCGGGCACCCGGATCTGCACCCGCAGCTCCCGCCTCCGCCGTGAAGAAGGCGTGCGCGAGAGCCGGCATGACCGCCCGCATACGGAGACCGTCCCCGGCTTCCGGGAGGAGATCGAAGAGATCTGGCGTGAAAAACTGCACCTGGAGCATATCGATTCTCCGCTGCGTCCCTATCTGGACAGCGCCGGCTACCTGAAAGAGCACCGCGAGCTCCAGCGCCTGCTTGCCGGCAAGCGCCTGTCCGATCCGACCCTGCGGTCAGTGCTGCATCATGAAGGCCCGGAACGGGAACGGTATCTGCGCGAGCTGTCAGAGGTCCAGGAGCAGTACGAGACGCTGACGCTGCACGGCGGCTACGGCGAGGACCTCATGAGCGAGGTCTACCGCTATGCCTGCGCGGCGGCGGCCATCGCCCGGCGCCTGGAATTCGACGTCATCCATGTCCATGACTGGATGACCTATCCGGCCGGGATGCTGGTCAAGCGGCTGACGGGCAAACCCCTGGTAGCCCATATCCACGCCCTGGAGCATGACCGCAGCGGCGACAACCTCAACAGGGCCGTGGCCGGCATCGAAAAGGCCGGCATGGAGGCCGCCGACCGCGTCGTGGCCGTGAGCCACTACACCAAGCAGGAAGTCATGGAACAGTACGGCATCCCGGAGGAAAAGATCTCCGTGGTCCACAACGCCGTCTCCCGCAATGACATCCACAAGAGCGTGGTCATCCCCGAGCGTTGCCGCCACGAGAAGCGGGTCCTGTTCATGGGCCGCGTCACCTACCAGAAAGGCCCCGACTATTTTGTCGAAGCCGCCAAGCTGGTGCTGGACCGCCTGCCCCACACACGTTTCATCATGGCCGGCAGCGGCGACATGCTGCCCAATATGGTTCGCCGGGTGGCCCACCTGCGCATCGGGGACCGCTTCCATTTCACGGGCTTCTTGCGCAACGGTGAAGTGGACCGCATGTACGCCATGAGCGACCTCTACGTCATGCCCAGCGTTTCCGAGCCCTTCGGCATCGCACCGCTGGAAGCCATGGCCTACGACGTCCCTGTCCTCATCTCGCGCCAGTCCGGCGTGGCGGAAGTGGTGCGCAACGCCATCAAGGTCGACTTCTGGGATGTGCGGGAAATGGCCAACAAGATCTGCGCCCTTCTTGCCTATCCCCTGCTGGCCGCCGAGGAAGTCCGCAATTGCCGTGAAGAACTGAAGAACATCCGCTGGGAGAATGCCGCCACCAAGCTGCGCGTCATCTACGACCAGCTTGTCGCGGGGAGGATATAGCATGGCCGCCATCTGTTTCTATTTTCAGGTACACCAGCCCTACCGTCTGCGCCACTACACCTTCTTCGATATCGGGGCCAACTCCTGGTATGAAGACGAGAACGCCAATTGCGGTATCCTGCTCAAGGTAGCACGCAAATGCTATCTTCCCATGAACGCCCTGCTGCTCAGGCTCATCCGGCGCCATGAGGGACAGTTCAAGGTGAGCTTCTCCATCTCCGGCACGGCGCTGGACCAGTTCGAGACCTATGCCCCGGAAGTCATCCAGAGCTACCGTGAACTGGTGTCCACCGGCTGCGTGGAACTGCTTTCCGAGACCTACAACCATTCCCTGGCCTTCCTCTACTCGCCTGACGAGTTCCGGGAGCAGGTCCGTCTGCACGACGACCGCATCGAGGAACTTTTTGGGGTACGGCCCACCTCGTTCCGCAATACCGAGCTCATCTACAACAACGCCCTGGCCCGCACCGTCGAGGAGATGGGCTACAAGGCCATCCTGGCGGAAGGCGCCGACCATGTGCTGGGCTGGCGCAGCCCCAACTTCGTCTACAGGCCGGCGGGATGCGGGGCCCTGCGCCTGCTGCTCAAGAACTACCGCCTTTCCGACGACATCGCCTTCCGCTTCTCCAACCATGAATGGCCGGAATTCCCGCTGACGGCGGAAAAATTCGCCGGCTGGGCCCAGGCCGCCGGGGCCGCCGGGGACATCATCAACCTGTTCATGGATTACGAGACCTTCGGGGAACACCAGTGGGAATCCACGGGCATCTTCCAGTTCATGGAGGCCCTGCCGGATGTCCTGCTTTCCCGGCCGGGCTTCACTTTCGTGACCCCCACCGAAGCGGCGGTCATGTTCCAGCCCGTGGCCAGTCTCGACGTGCACAATTTCATGTCCTGGGCCGATGCCGAACGCGACCTCACCGCCTGGCTGGGCAACGACATGCAGCAGGATGCCATCACGGCCGTCTATCGCCTGGAGGAAAAGGTGAAGGCCAGTGCCAGCGAAGACCTGCTGCGCACCTGGCGACGCCTGCAGACTTCCGACCATTTTTATTATATGTGCACCAAGTGGTTCGCCGATGGCGACGTGCACAGCTATTTCAACCCGTACGGCACCCCCTATGATGCCTACATCAACTACATGAACGTACTGGCCGACTTCGGCCTGACCCTGGATGTCCCCCTGCCCGCTGCCGGAACGTCCCGCGGCTAGCGCGTCTCCCGGCACGGTTTGCCTGACGGATCATGCCCTGCACGAAGGCATGGCCCGGAAGTCATCCCCGGGGGCTTTCCATGAATGCAAGGAGATCCGTCTCAATGTCACAAGATCTGTCAAACGCGACCCTCTTTGAGGTCAGCTGGGAGGTCTGCAACAAGGTCGGCGGCATCTATGCCGTCGTCAGCAGCAAGATCCTGGAGGCCCTGGCCACCTTTGGAGAGAACTATTTCCTTCTGGGCCCCGACCTGGGCAACAATCCCGACTTTGAAGAGACCGACGAGCCCTGCTGGCAGGAACTGCGCCAGGAGACCGACCGGCGCAACCTGAATTGCCGCTTCGGGCGCTGGAACATCCCCGGCCGCCCCAAGGTCGTCCTGGTCGGCTACCGTGACCGCTATGACCAGAGCCAGCTGCTGTTCTCGCTCTGGAACCGCTACGGTGTGGACTCCATCTCCGGCGGCTGGGACTATGTGGAACCGGTCATGTTCAGCACGGCCTGCGGCGAAGTGATCGAGGCCGCCTGCAAGGCACTGAACATCCCCGCCGATGGCCCGGCCCTAGCCCATTTCCATGAATGGATGTGCGGCGGCGGCCTGCTCTACCTCAAGGCCAACGCGCCCTATGTGGGCACGGTCTTCACCACGCACGCCACCATGCTGGGACGCTCCATGGCCGGCTCCGGCTTCGACATCTACAAACAGATGCACCAGATAAACCCCAAGCATGAAGCCGGGGCCTACAACATCACGGCCAAATGCTCCATGGAGACGGCCTCAGCCCGTGAAGCAGACTGCTTCACCACCGTCAGCCGCATCACGGCCGACGAGGCGGGCGTCTTCCTGGGACGTACGCCCGACGTGCTGACCCTCAATGGCCTGGACATGCGCGTCATCCCCGACTACAGCCGGGACCGGAACCTGGCCGCCACCTCCCGGCAGCGTCTGCTGGAGGCCGCCGGCCGCCTGCTGCGCCGCCAGCTGCCCGCGGATACCCGCATCTTCATCGTCTCCGGCCGCTACGAATACCACAACAAGGGCATCGATGTCTTTCTCGATGCCCTCGGCATGGTCAACACGGCCCTCAGCCAGTCCCAGTCCAATGTGCTGGCCCTGTGCGCGGTCATGGGCGGGCACAGCGGGGTCAATGCCGACGCGGTCAGCGGCGATCCGGCCAAAGTCCCCGGGCAGGGCGTCTTCTGGATCAGCAGCCACCATGTCTACAACCAGCCCAATGACCCCATCCTCAACGCCTGCCAGCGTCTGGGCCTGGACAACAGACCGGAGAACCATGTGCAGGTCATCTTCGACCCTGCCCAGCTCGACGGCAAGGACGGCTTCCTGAACATGCGTTATGACGAGGTGCTGGCCGCCTGCGATCTGGGCGTGTTCCCCTCCTGGTATGAACCCTGGGGCTATACACCGCAGGAAAGCGCCGCCCACGCCGTCCCCACCGTCACCACCGACCTTTCCGGCTTTGGTCTGTGGGTGCGTTCCAGCCAGCGCGAAAAGAACGGCGTGACCATCCTCTGCCGCCGCCAGACGTCCTATGACGAGACCGCTGCCAGCCTGCGCGACGTGCTTTTGCAGTATGCCTCCCTGCCCGAAGAACAGATGCAGGAACACCGGTGCATGGTGCGCCATGTGGCCGAAGGCTGCTCCTGGGAACAGTTCTTCCCCTACTATGTGCAGGCCTACGGCCTGGCCCTGGACAAGGCGCGCCAGCGCGGCTCGCAGCATGCCCCCGGCGGCAGCAATACCCTGACCCGCGTGCTGGCGGCCACCATGTCCACCACGCCCAACCTGCACAGCTTCACGGCCCTGACCTCACTGCCCCCGGTCATAGGCCGCCTGCGGGAACTGGCCCACAACCTCTGGTGGAGCTGGCATCCCGAATGCCACCATCTGTTCTCGGCCCTCAATGAAGAGGAATGGGAGCGCAGCAACCACAATCCCATCGCCACACTGGAAAAAGCCACACGGGCACGGCTGATCATCGTGGCCCACGAGCAGAACTACCTGCGCCTGTACAACCAGACCATGGCGGCCTTCGACGCCTACATGGCCGAAACGCCGCAAAGCTTCGGCCCCCTGACCCCGCAGCAGCCTCTGGCCTATTTTTCCACAGAATACGGACTGAGCGAATGCCTGCCCATCTACTCCGGTGGCCTGGGGGTCCTTTCCGGTGACCATCTGAAATCCGCCAGTGACCTGAACATCCCGCTGGTGGCCGTGGGCCTGCTGTACAAGAACGGCTACTTCCGCCAGCTCATCGACAAGGACGGCAACCAGACCCCTGTCTATCCCGAAAACGATTTTTCCACGCTGCCCATCGAACAGGTCAAGGACCCGGACGGCAAACCCCGCGAGCTCTATCTCCAGATGCCGGGCCGCCGCCTGCACGTCCAGATCTGGCTGGTGCGTGTGGGGCGGGTCAGGCTCTACCTGCTGGACACCAATCTGCCGTCCAATACGGCCGAGGACCGCAAGATCACGGCCCGCCTGTATGAAGCGGACCGCGATATCCGCCTGCGGCAGGAGATCCTGCTGGGCCGGGGCGGCGTGAGCATGCTGCGCGCCCTGGACATCCGCCCTGCCGCCTATCACATGAACGAGGGGCATTCGGCCTTCCTCGTCTTCGAGCGCATCCGCCTGCTGATGCAGGAAAACGGCCTGTCCTTCGAAGAAGCCGGCGAAGTCGTGCGCGGCAGCACCCTGTTCACGACCCACACGCCCGTGGATGCCGGCAACGAGCGCTTTTCGCTGGAAAGCATGGAGGCCTATTTCAAGCCCTATATCCAGACCGTGGGCATCAGCTGGCAGACCCTGGTCAACATGGGCCGCTTTGAAGGCAGCGAACGCAACGTCTTCGAGATGACCGTCCTGGCCCTCAAGTATTCCATGAAGGCCAACGGCGTCAGCGCCCTGCACGGCGTGGTCTCCCGTCATATGTGGCAGGAGGGCTGGCAGGGTGTCCCGGTGGCGGAGATCCCCATCTCCCATGTGACCAACGGCGTCCATGTGCCATCCTACGCCGGGCCGGCCATGCGCCCCCTGCTGCAAAAGTATCTGGGGGAAGGCTGGCAGGAACTGAAGCCCGAAGACCAGCACTGGACCCGCATCACGGACATTCCCGATGCCGACCTCTGGATGGCCCGGCAGACCCAGAAAAAGCACCTGCTGGAAGCCCTCCGCTCCAGTCTTCCGGAATTCTTCAAAAAATTCGCCATCCCCTACGAAAAGCAGCAGGAGATGACGTCCCGCCTGACGCCCGAGACCCTGGTGATCGGCTTTGCCCGCCGCTTTGCCCCCTACAAGCGTGCGACCCTGCTGTTCGCCGATGTGGACCGTCTGGCCCGCATCCTGGAAAAGGCCGGTCAGCCCGTCATCTTCGTCTTTGCCGGCAAGGCCCATCCTGCCGATGCCCAGGGCATCGGCCTGATCCGGGAAGTCTACCAGCACATGCTGTCGCCCCGATTCTTCGGCAAGATCTTCTTCATGGAGGATTACAGTCTGGCTGTCTCGCGCCTGATGGTGCAGGGCTGCGACGTGTGGCTCAACAATCCCCGCCGTCCCTACGAAGCCTGCGGTACCAGCGGCCAGAAAGTATCGGTCAACGGTGGCCTCAACCTCAGCGTGGCCGACGGCTGGTGGTGCGAAGGCTACAACGGCGCCAATGGCTGGACCATCGGTCCCCTGGTGGGCAAGGACAGCCTGGGCCCCGAGCAGAGCGACTATGATGATGCCGCCTCCCTGTACTCCCTGCTGGAAGACAAGGTGATCCCGCTCTACTTCGAGCGCGATGCGGACAACCGGCCCCACAACTGGCTGCTGCGCGTCCGCAAGGCCATGCAGACACTCATCGCCCAGTACAGTTCACACCGCATGCTGCGCGACTATCTCAGTGACTACTACATCCCGGCCGCCACCAGTCATCTGGAGATCCGCAGCAATCATTACGCCCTGGCCCGCCACCTGACCCACTGGAAGCAGGATGTCAACGTGCGCTTCGGCTCCGTGCAGATGGACACCATCCGCATCGAAGGGATCAAGGAAGGCAGCCTGCTGGACGGCCAGTCCCTCCATGTGGCCGTGACCGTGCATCCCGGCAGCATGAAGCTCGACGAACTGCTGGTCCAGCTGGTGGCCGGTCCCGGTGACGGGGCCACCTTTACGGAAACGCCTGATGTGGTGGAGATGAAGCCGGAGAACGAGGGCGTGGACGGGACCATGACCTTTGTCTGCACCTATACGCCTGCCCGCAGCGGGCTCCATGTGTACGGTGTCCGCGTCATGCCCTGCACCGAAGGGCTTTCCTCCCCCCTGGAGACACGCCTCGTCCTGTGGGGCTAAGGCCCCGGGCCATGAAATGACCCGAAGGGGGGATGCTGCCTGCGGCATCCCCCCTTCTTGCTTTTACGGTCCGGCTTTTCAGCGGGCCGTCCGCGACGGCCGTATGCCTTTTGCGGCAAGGGCCCTTGAAAAGGCCGGGCACGGCGTATCCGTCAAGGATGCCGGCCCTCCCCGTTTCCGTCATGCCGCCACGAAGAAAAACCTGCCGCTGCCCCCAGCGCCCCGGGCACAAGCCCACTGGCATCCCCCCTTCGCCGGCACGGCCATCACGGTCTCCGTCTTCTCCCCCGGGCAGCGCCTTCGCGCTCAGCGCGGCCGCAAGAACCAGGTCTGCGAGACCGGATGCATTTCCGTCCAGTGCCTCTTGTAGGCCATGGCCTCCCCGGAGGCCGTCCCCATATCGTAGCGCACAGCGCCTTCCTCGCACAGCCACCGGACCTGCTCCACCTGCAAAAGGTTGCCGATGGAAAGGTCCTTCCAGGCAGCATCATAGCTGAACTGCTGTCCGCGGTAGCAGGGCCCCAGCATCCCGCCAAAAATGAAGCCGATGTCCCGGCCCTCATGGCGGGCGAACATCACGCGTGCCGCGCCCCGGACGGCAAGACGGCGGATCATGCCGGCATAGAATTCCCGGGCAGGGGATTCCGTCATGCCGCAGTGCCCCAGTCCCTTCCAGCTGTGCTGTTCCACGGCCAGCATCCGGGCATAGACGCTATCGGCTCCTGCCCTGTCAGCGGGACAGGAGCGCTCGAACGTGACTCCCCTGCCGGCGGCCCGGCGGAAAGATTTGCGCCACTTGCTGCGCAGATTGGCGGAACGGCGGCTCAAAAAACCGTCCAGACCGCCTTCCAGCGATGCCCCGCCCTGGATGCATTCCCCCGCCAGATAGATGTCGAAAAGCGGATCGCAGCAGGTGAACAGCTCACGGGCCCTCCGGCTCCCCGGAACGATCCCTCCCAGCAGCAGGGCCGGGAGATGCCCGTATCTATGGGACATGAGGGCCAGGGCCTCAGCCAGCAGTCCGGTCGCATCCGGCCCCAGCAGGGGACAGCCAAAGAACCAGTGGGCCTCCAGCGAGGTCAGGAGCGGCTGCCCGGAAGACAAGGCGGCTTCTGCCAGGACAAGGACGCTGTCCTCCGTGCCGTGTGCCAGCACACGGCGCCCGGGGGCAAAGGCCCTGTGCGCGGCCAGCTGCCAGACCGGTGCGCAGCAAAAAGGGTCCGGCTGCGCCTCCAGATCGACGCTCCGCTCCCAGATGCGGCACAGCTCAGGCCGCCAGGGAGCGTCTTTTTCCATGATATGTTCCAGTTCCATGACTTGACTTTTTCTGTTGCTTCGGGTGGCAGCGCCCCTGTGTTGCCGCCAGCGGGAAACGTTGCGGTGTGCCTGATGCCGCCAGCGCCACAGCCAAAACGGCCGGTCCGTGGCAGGACCGGCCGTTTCATCGCAAAGGGGGAAAAAGGCTCTCAGCGCCGGCAGGCCGCCTTGAAAAGCGCGGTCAGCCGTGCTTCCGTGGCCTCTTCGTCCAGGACCTCGCGGATGCGCTTCCAGCCTTCAGCGCCCAGATGGCGACGCTTTTCCGCACTGCCTGCCAGATCCAGCAACGCCCGGGACAGGGCCGTGACATCATTCTGCGGCACGACAAGGCCGTTGCGGCCGTTCTGGACCACTTCCAGCTGGCCGGGAAGATCGCTCACCACCACGGCCACACCAAAGGCCATGGCCTCGGTCAGGGCCGATGGCAGGCCGTCCATATCCCCGCCCCTGGTCATATGGCCGGGCGCGATGAAGATGTCCGCACGGCGATACAGGTCGGTCATGGCTTCGTGCGGCAGTTGCCCTGGGAAGGAGACGAGCTTGCGCAGGCCAAGGCGCCAGGAAAGCAGCCGCAGGCGCAGACGCCAGGGACCGGTCCCCACCAGGGTCAGGCGGAAGTCCACCCCGGCTTTCTGCAGGGCAAGGCAGGCCCGCAGCAGGATATCGTAACCCTTGCGGCTGGTCATGGTCCCCACGGCCAGCAGCTGCAACGGTTCCGGCACCTTGGACGGCGGCATGGCGATATCTTCGTCCGGCGGGGTCAGGGTCAGGGCGTCACGCAGGAGCACGATGCGCTGCGGATCAACGGACGGCAGCAGCTCACAGACGGCCTTGCGTGTGGCCTCCGTATCACAGCGCACGAAGGCCGCCTGCTCGGCCTTCACCAGCCAGTCCTTGGCCGGCGAAGCAAGATCCGCCGTGCGCACGGCAAAGGCAAAGGGGATCTGGAGCATGTGGGCCGCCACCCAGGCAACGGAGGCCGGGGCATGGGCGCCTGATGCGTACAGGAACTCGATCTTCTCCTCCAGGCACCAGCGGGCCAGCAGGGCCCCGCAGCCCATGAGCCAGAGGTTGTGGAAAAAGCCCCCCTTCCCGGACGGGATGGACTTCCACAGCTCCCAGGCTGTAGCGGATGTGCCGCGCAAGTGCGAGAACAGCATGCGCATGACGGAGACGAAACGCCACGAGCTGATATGCCGCACCGGCAGCGGCAGGGCATAGCCCTGCGAATCGCTGCTCAGGAAACTGGCGCCTTCGATGGCGTAGATGCGGGAAAGCAGCCCGGCCGCATGCATGCGGTGGGCCTCTTCCATCAGGCAGCGGCCCGAGGCTTCGGGGAATTTTTCCGCCACCAGGGCACCGCGCAGGATGGGCGTGGGCGCCGCCAGCAGGTTCTGCTGCTGGTCCGGGCTGACGGGCACGGGCTCGTGTTTCTTGCAGACCAGGATGCCGTCTTCCAGCGTGTAGATGCTGTCGCAAAACTCGGCCATCTTGGGGTCGTGGGTCACCATGATCATGGCGACCCCGCCCTTGTGGCAAAGGGTGCGGAAGTTGTCCATGATCACCCGGCTGGTGCGGGCGTCAAGGGCCCCGGTGGGTTCGTCCGCCAGAAGGATGCGGGGATTGTTCACCATGGCGCGGGCGATGGCCACACGCTGCTGCTCGCCCCCGGAAAGACGGTTGCTGCGGTAATGGACGCGGGCGGAGAGCCGCACCAGCTCCAGGGCCCGGATGACCCGCTCCCAGCGCTCCGCAGGCGGCACGTTTTCGTAAATAAGGGGGAATTCCACATTCTCGAATACCGTGGAGTGATCGAACATATTGCTCGACTGCATCACGAAGCCCATGTTGCCCCGCCGGAAAGCGGCTGTCTGCTCCCGGTTGAATTCCAGGACATTGGTCCCCAGGATCTCCAGCGTACCGGAATCTGGCGCATGCAGCATGCCCAGCACGTGCAGCATGGTCGACTTGCCGCACCCGGACGGGCCCATGATGGCCACGAGTTCCCCCGCCTCCACCTCAATGTTGACGCCACGCAAAACAGGCGAAAAGCCCGCGTAGCACTTGTACAGATCTTTGGCAATGATAACCGGCGCCATAGTTCACCTACTCGAAACGCAAGGCGGAAACGACATCCATGCGACTGGCCTGAATGGCAGGATACAGGCCGCCGGCCACCCCAATGATGGCGGAGAAAAGAATACTGCCGGCACTGCTGGCCGCCAGCAGCGGATACGAGATGGAGGTGCCCAGCGACCAGGCTCCCACCTCGACGCTGAGGGTGCCCACCAGGATGCCCAGCAGGCCGCCGGCCACGGACTTGCACAGGGCCTCGGCCAGGAACTGGGCCAGGATGTCCTTGTCCGAACCGCCCATGGCCTTTTTCAGGCCCACTTCACGCGTACGGGCCCGCACGGCCGCGAAGGTCCCGTACCAGATGCCGAAACCGCCCAGCATGAGGGACGCCACGATGCCCAGCCAGAGCAGGGCCTCCACCCACATGAAGGTGGTCTTGATGCGGTCGAGCTGGTCGTCCTGCGTGGAGATGACCAGGTACGGCGCGTCCTGATTGGCCCTGACGACAGCCGGGATCTGACGGACCACCGGGGCCACGTCCTCCCAGCCGATGGCACGGACGAACAGGCGCGTGATCTTGCCGGAGCCCCAGTTCCTGTCTTCCATGACCGTGGTCGGCAAAAAGCCGCCCTGGTTCCATTCGCCCAGCATGACGCCGGTCACCACGCCCACGACCTCGATGACGTCCTTGCCCAGGAAGAGCAGCTTGCCCACGGCCAGGGAAGGATCGCCGTACAGATTGGTGGCGGCCTCGCGCCCCAGCATACAGACGCGCCGGTGGCCGCGCACATCATCCGTGGACAGCATCCGGCCGGCCACGAGCTCCAGGGAATAGGTCTCCGCAAAATACTGGTCCACACCGATGAAATGGACCCCCAGCGTCCGTTCCCCGCTGGCCCGCAGGCTGAACGTGACCCCGTTGCGGATGTTCTCGCTGATCATGCCCACACCGGGGATCTTGCGCAGCGCTTCCACCGTGCGGGGAGAAAAATCGCGTCGCGGCTGGCCGGGATATTGCGCATCATCCATATAGACACGGATGATGTTCACCCCGCCCATGAGCACCATGTCCTGACCCACCTTGTAGCGGATCTCCTGCCCCAGCACGGACAGGGCGATAAAGGCCGTGATGCCCAGAGCGATGGACAGGATCACGCCAAACCCACGCTGGCGGACGACCTGTCGCAAGCTCACGCGAAAAAGGTCCGACATTGCAATCATGCTGTCACCATAAGGAGTTTCATCCTGATTGTAGATAGCTGAACGGGTACCGGCGGCGGAAAGGCCTACTTCTGGCGGCGCATCCTGATGACGCGGCCCTGACGGCCGACCTCATACCAGATGCCCTGCCACAGGACGCCCTCCGCAAGGATGGTACCCAGATAAACCCAGACGAACATGCAGGCGCTGGCGCAAAAAGCGACCATCCAGCGCCAGACGGGAAAAACGGATTCCTGGAAACGGGCCCAGCCGCGCAGCACCAGCGCCAGGGCCGCGGCGTAGGCCAGCACGCCCAGAAGCCAGCCGAAGGAAAGCTTGCCCAGCAGCACGCCCAGCAGGGCGAGCACGGCCCAGAGCACGGGCAGCAGCATAAGGCAGGCCAGCACGCCCAGCAGGACCCACTGGCAGGGGATACAGAACTTGAGGAACAGGATCTGCCGGTCCATCCAGTGGCGCCAGACGCCCAGATCATGATCGCGGGCCTCGGTCATCAGGACGGCATCGGCGCTCAGACGGATACGGGCCCCCAGCCGGATGAGGCGGTCGGCCAGGGAACAGTCGTCCACCACATTGGTCATCCAGAACTCGCGCACGCCGTAGCGGCGGAAGGCCGACAGGCGGAAGCACATGGCGCCGCCCCACAGCTGGGTGAAGCTCGAGATGCCCTGCAGATAGCGCATCAGCTGGACACACAGGGCATAGGCCATGGTGACGATGCCCGCGTCCCGCGCCACGACCTTGTGGTAGCCGGTGCTGAAATCCTCACCGTCCACCACGGGCGCCACCAGACGGCGGATGAAGTCGCGGGGCGCGATATGCGTGCTGTCGCAGAACGCCAGCAGCTCGACCTCGTCCTCCACGGCCGCCACCCCCTTGAGGCTGTTATGGTTCTTCTGGCCGCAGCCCTTGGCGAAACCGGCCACCACATGCCGCAGCTGCGGATAGCGGGCCTGCAGCTCGCGCGCGATACCGGCTGCCGGTTCGTCGGCGGTAGCCGTGACGATGACGGGGTACAGGGCGGGATAATCCTGCCTGAGCAGGCTTTCCAGGGCCTCGCGCATACGCGGATGGTTCCCCCCGGCAGGCACGATCAGGCCGGTGCGGGGCCAGTGCGTCCGCTGGGGGGCGGGCTTGCGTTCTTCGCGGTCAAGCCTGCTGCCCACCCGGGACAGGAAAAAAAGCAGGGCACACTGCAACAGCGCCAGCACAAAGAAGGTAGTCCCCATAACGACCTCAATTTTGTTGATGCGTTGATGTTTCAGGCAGGGGCGCGCAGTCGTCCGTCAGCGGGACATCCCGGGAACGTTTGGCCACTGTCGTGAAGCGCATGCCGTTCCCCAGACGGATCCTGACCTCGACATCGTCGCCGGACAGGAAGCGCCCGGTGATCTGGTGCCCTGAACCATGCGTGGCAGAAAAGGTGTTGTTCTGCACGGAACCATAAACATGATAGACATCGACCTGCCCGCTGGAGGAACGGAGCAGGACGACACCGCGCAACTTGCCGTCGGCAGCAAAACACATGCCCATGCGGAAACTGGCCGTCAGGATGTCGCCCGTCCAGAGTTCCGTCACCTCATAGGTCCCGTGACTTCCCGCGGGGCCGGCAGCGAGGCTCCAGAGCGGGGATGCGCCCAGGCAGCAGCACAGGCAGAGACAGGCTCCGAGATGCTTCATGCCCGCTCCCGTGCCGCCAGACGCAGAAAGATGGCCTCATGCGCCGCCACCATGGCTTCAAACGAAAAACTCTGCTCCACCCGCTGCCGTCCGGCCCGGCCGAACCTGTCTCCCTTCGCGGGATCCGCCAGCAGCGCGGCACAGTTGCCGGCAAAGGCGGCGCTGTCCCCCACCGGTGAGAGCAGGCCGCTCTCCCCCCGGGCCACGAGCCGGGGGATGCCTCCGGTATCCGTGGCGCATACAGGCAGACCGGCGGCCATGGCTTCCAGGATCACGTTGGGCTGACCTTCGCGCACGGACGTCAGCGCAAAGATGCGGGCCGCCGCATAATGGGCGCGCACATCCGGGGAGCCGGGGCAGAACTCCACGCCACCGCCCGGCAGATGCTCCGCTACCCAGGCCTTGAGCTCCTTTTCCCGCGGGCCGTCTCCCACGAGACGCAGGCGGACCTCGGGATGCCGTTGACGCAGCAGCGCGAAGCCCTTCAACAGCGTCAGATGATCTTTGTCCCCGGCCAGACGTGCCACGCAGACGATGAGCGGCGGACGCCCCGAAGGCGCGGGCTGCGCCGGCACGAAGCGCTCCGTGTCCACACCGTTGGGCACATAGGTCAGCCGTGCGGCCGGGATGCCCAGGCCGGAAAGGACGTCGGCGAGCGCCTCGGAATTGCAGATCATGTGATCCGTCAGGCGCCAGAGGAAACGCTCGTGCTGCCTGCGTGGCGCGCCGCCGCCGCGCACCGTGCCCACCACGGGGATCCCCAGCAGCCGCCCCCAGATGCGGCCCCAGATGTTGGGCAGGGCCGTGCAGGGGACGAGGACATCGGGCGCCAGACGCTTGAGGGATGCGGGCATGAGCGCAAAGAAAAAGGGGTTCACCTTGCGGCTGTGCCCCAGATATGCCACGCGGATACCGGCCTGTTCGACCTGTGCATCAAGGTCCGTCCTGCCGGTGAGGACCAGCATGGAGACACGGAAGCGCGTCCTGTCCAGACGGCAGGCCAGCTCGACCATCTGGCGCTGGGTACCGCCGAAACAGAGGTCTTCCATGACGAAGAGCACATGCATTTTATCAGACATGGGTGCATCCTCATGTATTCCGGGCAAATTTGCAAGTCCGTAGCCGCATTGCCTTGCGCACGCCTTGGGCGTATCGTCCTCTTCATGAAAAATGCGCATCCCCATACATCTGACATCCCTCTGCGGGTGGTCGTCAGTCTCGATGTCGAAGAAGAAGGCCTGTTTTCAGGCCATTACGCCGCCAGCGGCTGCGGTGTCTCCAATGTCTCCCTCCTGCCCAGGCTCGCGCCGCTGAGCAGGGACCTGGGCTTTCCGCTGACGCTGTTCTGCGCCCATACGGTCTTTGCCGATGCCGGGGCCTGCCATGTGCTGGAGCAGATGCGCGACCATTACGGCGCGGAGATCGGGGCCCATCTCCATCACTGGAGCACGCCGCCGGCCTCACCTCTGGATCCCCCGCACGAGGGCCAGCCCACACGCACGGACAAGCTGCCCCGCGACCTGCTGCGCCAGCGTCTGGCCACGCTGCTGGATGCCGGGCGGGAGTTCCAGGGCGCGCCCCTGACCAGTTTCCGCATGGGCCGCTGGGACCTCAAGGGCGGCGTGCGCCCCCTGCTTTCCGAAGCCGGCATCAGGGTGGACAGCTCCGTCTGCCCCCTGCGCCATTTCCCTGGCGGCCCGGACCACTTCCTTGCCCCGGCGGATCCCTACTGGGTGGAAGGCTGGCAGGGCGCCCCCCTGCTGGAGGCCCCCATCACGCAGATCCCTCTGCATCCCGCGCTTGCCAGGCTCTGGTATCGGTCCTGTCCTGCCGCCTCTCGGGACACGTTCCATTTCTGGGGCGTCCTCAGCCCCAATCCGTTCTGGCATGCGCCCCGGATCATGCGCTGGGCCGCGCGGCTGCACCGGCAGCGGGGCGGACAGGTGCTGAGCCTGTTCTGGCACTCCTCCGAGATGCTGCCCGGCGGTTCCCCGCATGTGCCCGACCAGAAGGCCGCGGACGCCGTTCTGGCACGCATCCACGCCTTCCTGTCCTGGCTTCGGGAGACCTTCCCGGTTCAGGGCTGCACCGCCAGCCAGCTGGCGGAACTGCCTGCGGGCACCTTCCCCGTCCGTCCGGCAGGCCGGGGCGACTGGTAAGGCAACAACTCCAGCAGGGCGGGCCCAAGGCTGGCCTGTCCTGCTTTTCCGGGCGCTGTGGGCCGACACAGCGCTTTTTCATGGCTTCATCTGACCGAGGAATGACATTCATGGCCGCGTCCCTGCCCTCTCCTTCTTCTCCCTCCGCCCGCCGTCACGGCCTGATCCTGATCCTGCTGACCGTCTTTGCCTGGTCGGTCATCGGCCTGATCTCCAAAAACTGTCTGGCCGCCGGTGTCAGTCCGCTTGAAACGGCCTTCTGGCGCGCCGCCATCGGTGCCGCCTGCTTCATCACCCATGCCAGCCTGCGCCGGCAGATCCGCATCCCGCTGCGCCACGCGGCGCTGTTCACCGTTTTCGGTTTCTGGGCAGTGGGCGTCTTCTACGCGGCCACCCTGTATGCCATCAAACTCAGCGGCGCGGCCATGGCCGTGGTCCTGCTCTACACGGCGCCGGTATGGGTGGCCATGTTTTCCCGTTTTCTGTTCCACGAGCCCATCACCAGCCGCCAGTGCGGCATCATCGCCCTGGCCCTGGCCGGTACGGGCATGGTCTGCTTTTCCGGTGGCAGTCTGCCCGGGCAGACCTCGTGGACAGGCGTCGCCTGCGGCCTGCTCATCAGCGTCTGCTATGCCTCCCACTATCCTTTCTGCCGCTGGTGGCAGGACCGCTACACACCGGCCACCCTGTATGCCTTCATGCAGCTGGGCGGCGCGGCGGTCATCTTCTGCCTCACGCCCGTCAGCCTCGACCACAGCCTCTCCACCTGGGGCTGGCTGCTGATCCTGGGCGCTTTCACCGGTTATTTCGCCTTTTTCTGCTATGCCCAGGCCCTCAAGCGGCTGGGGCTGGTCCGCACGGCCGTGCTCTGCTATCTGGAGCCCATCCTCAGCACCATCTGGGTCTGGCTGTTCTGGGACGAATCCTTCAGCCCGCTGGGCTGGGCCGGGAGCGCCCTGGTGCTGGCCGCCGTCTTCTGGCTGAACATGGACAAGAGCCGGGCCGCCTCCTAGGCGGCCAGCGGCCTTGCGGCGCACAAGAGGGGCAACGGCCTGCGGGATGACACGGGCCGACAGCCCGCAGACCGCCACAAAAGGAAGCACGGCCGGCTCTCCCGGCCGCCTTGCCCCCGACGGCCGGCGCCCTCCCCCGGGGGCCTGCCCAGACGAACAGGGATTCGGCCTGAGCGTGATGGAACGGGACTTGCCGGTGGGGCACGATCCCTCCCCGAACATGCACGGCAGATGGCTTTCCGCCTCGCAGCATGGTGCCCCCGCTCGCTGGCAGCATACAGAAGATGCGCAGGACGGCATGTCGCCATCCTGCGCATCGTGTCCGTTTTTGCGGAGCTGCCTAGCCCCTGCAGAGCTGCCTAGCCCTGCGGATCATCCTGCGGCAAAAGCAGGTTGAGGACCACACCGGTGACGGCCGCCAGGCCGATGCCGGCCAGCTTGAAACCACCGATGCTGACCTGCATCCCGCCCACGCCGAAAATGATGATCAGGGCCACGATGACCATGTTGCGGGGGCGCAGCAGGTCCTGCCCCGCGCGCACCAGCGTGTTCAGGCCCACCACCATGATGGCCCCGAACAAAAGGATCATGATCCCGCCCATGACAGGTGCGGGGATGCAGCTGAGGAAGGCCCCCACCTTGGCGACCATGGAAAGCAGGATGGCGCACAGCGCGGCCCAGGTCATAACCGCGGGATTGAAGGCCCGGGTCAGGGTCACGGCGCCGGTCACTTCGGAATAGGTGGTATTGGGCGGCCCGCCCAGCAGACAGGCGGCCATGGTGGCGATCCCGTCCCCCAGCATGGTGTTCTTCACACCGGGGTCACGCAGATAATCCTTGCCCGTGACGGAACTGATGGCGATGATGTCGCCAAAATGCTCGATGACCGGTGCCAGGGTCACCGGGATGATGAAGAGCAGCGGCTCCCAGGAGAATTCCGGCAGGCTGAACGCGGGCAGGGCCAGCCAGGGGCTTTTGCCCACCGCCTCCCAGCTGGTCACGCCCATGATCTCCGCCATCACCAGCCCCGCGGCGATACCGCACAGGATGGGCACCAGGCGCAGCATGCCGCGTCCCAGCAGGGAGACGGCCACGGTCACGGCCAGGGAAACCATGGAAATGCTCATGGCCGTTGCCTGGGGCATGGCCGGACCGCCCTGGCCCAGGGCCATCTTGACGGCCGTGGGCGCCAGCACGAGGCCGATGACCATGATAACCGGCCCGGTCACGATGGGCGGCAGCAGGCGCAGGATGAGCCCCATGCCGCGCCAGCGGATGAGCAGGCTGATGAACACATAGAGCAGACCGGAAAAGACCAGGGCCCCCATGGTGCGGGGCATGCCCCAGGTTTCCACGCCGTAGATGATGGGCGCGATGAAGGCAAAGGAAGACGCGAGGAAGATGGGGACCCTGCCCCGCGTGACGAGCTGGAACAGCAGCGTGCCCACACCGGCGGTGAACAGGGCAACATTGCTGTTGAGCCCCGTCAGCAAGGGGACAAGCACCAGCGCGCCGAAAGCCACAAAAAGCATCTGCGCGCCCAGAAGGCAGTCACGCAGACGCAGCCTGTAACGGCAGGGATCGAACTCCCCGCCTCCGGTGGTGAGCTGTTCCGCCATGCGGCCTCCTACTTGGTGCCGAAGATGCGGTCGCCGGCATCCCCCAGGCCGGGGATGATATAGCCGTGCTCGTTCAGGTGCGAGTCCACCGCCGCAGTATAGATCTCCACATCGGGATGTTTTGCCTGGACCCTGGCGATGCCTTCGGGCGCGCAGACCAGATTGAGGCTGCAGATATGCCTGCAGCCTCGTTTCTTGAGGATGTCGATGGTGGCGATGAGCGAACCGCCCGTAGCCAGCATGGGATCCAGGATGATGGCCAGGCGGCTTTCGATGTTGCGGGCCAGCTTGGCATAATATTCCACGGGTTCCAGCGTCTCTTCATTGCGGTACAGGCCCACCACGCTGATCTTGGCCCCGGGGATCATGTCCAGGACGCCGTCCATGAGTCCCAGCCCGGCGCGCAGGATGGGGACGATGGTCACCATCTTGCCGGAAATGGCCTCCACTTCCACGGGCCCGGCCCAGCCTTGCACCGTATGCTTCTCAGTGCTGAAGCCCTTGGTGGCCTCATAGATGAGCAAGCGGGCAATCTCATTGGAAACACTGCGGAATTCACTGGTGGACGTACTGTCCTTGCGCAGGATGCCGAGCTTGTGCCGCACCAGGGGGTGATCCACTACATGGACTGCCATATCCAACTCCTTGCTGTAAATGAAAAAAGTTCGGGGCACTCCACGCTATGCTGCGCCCTGTACGCTGTCAAGGCTTCGTGCAGGATCCGCGGGAAGGGACACAGTTTACAGCGCTCCCGCTTTGGCGTACCCATAACCCACCGTTTTACTTTTTCAGAGGATCGTCATGCCCCCAGTCCAGGACGTTGCCGCATTTCTGGCCATGCGGGACCAGGGCCTCCCGCTGCTGGATGTCCGCTCTCCCGGCGAATTCGCCCTTGCCCATATCCCCGGTGCCCTCAACCTGCCCCTGTTCACCGATGAAGAGCGGGCCAGGGTCGGTACGGCCCATGCCCGCAGCGGACGTGAAGGCGCCGTCCATCTGGCCCTGGAGCTGGTGGGCGGGCATCTGGCCGCCCTGCTGGCCCGTGCCCGCCACCTGTGCGGCGGCAAACGCGAAGTCCTGCTCCACTGCTGGCGGGGCGGCATGCGCAGCGACAGCATGCGCTGGCTGCTGGAAACGGGCGGCTTCACCGTGCACAGGCTGGAGGGCGGCTACAAAAGCTACAGGACCTTCGTGCGCGGCGAGCTGGCCCGGCCCCGGCCCATCCTCGTGCTGGGCGGCTACACGGGCTGCGGCAAGACGGACATCCTGCTGGAGCTGCAGCGCCTCGGTTCGCAGGTCATCGACCTGGAAGGCCTGGCCCGCCACAAGGGCTCTGCCTTCGGGGCCCTGGGCCAGCCCGAGGAACAGCCCGGCAACGAGTGGTTCGAGAACCAGCTCTACGAACAGTGGCGGCGCTGCGATCCTGCCCGTCCTGTCTGGCTTGAGGACGAAAGCCGCCATATCGGTCATGTGACCATGTGCGAGGAATTCTTTGCCCAGCTGGGACGCAGCCCGCTGGTCCGCATCCTGCTGCCGGCCGAGGAACGCGTCGCCCATCTCGTCCGCGACTACGGCGGACAGGACATGCGGGAAGGCCTGCTGGCGGCCCTGGAGCGCCTGCAACGCCGGCTGGGCAGTGAACTGACCCGGCGCTGCCGCCAGTGGATCGATACGGGGAATTACGCCGACGCCGCCCGTGCGGTGCTTCATTATTATGACCGCTGCTATGCGCATCAGATAGAGAACCGTCAGGCCCCCGTCCTCAAGGAACTGGCCTGCACCACCGACGACCCGGCCCTGGCCGCCCGCCTGCTCCGCCAGTGGGAAGAAGGTTTGCCGCCGGACACGTTCGCCGCTCCCGCATCCCTGTAACCACCCCCGACAAGGAGGAAGAGATGACCACACTCGCTGCGCTGACCACGCCCTGCCTGCTGCTGGAAGATGAAAAGCTGCAGGCCAATATGGACCGGCTGGCCCGCCGCCTGCACGAGCGCGGCGTCTCCCTGCGGCCCCATCTCAAGACCTGCAAGAACAGGGAGATCGCCCGTCGCTGCATGGAAAGCCCCACCGGCCCGGCCACGGTCTCCACACTGGCGGAAGCCGAATATTTTGCCGCAGGCGGCGTGCGCGACATCTGCTATGCCGTCGGCATCGCTCCCAACAAGCTGGAACGGGTGGCCGGACTGCGCCGGCGCGGCATCGACCTGAGCGTGGTGCTGGACAATGAGGAAAGCGCCCGGCTGCTGGTGGACTTTGCCCGGCAGCGGGACTGCCGCCTGGCCGTGCTGCTGGAGATAGACTGTGACGGACACCGGGCCGGACTGCGACCCGACGATCCCCGTCTGACGGCCATCGCCACCCTGCTGCGGGACGGCGGCCAGGAAGTCCGCGGCGTCCTGACCCATGCGGGGTCCGCCTATGACCTGCCCGGCACGGAGGCCATCGCCGCCCTGGCCGCACAGGAGTGCGCCGCGGCCACTACGGCGGCACGGCTGCTGCGGGAAGCCGGTTTCCCCTGCCCCGTGGTCAGCGTCGGCTCCACGCCCACGGCCTTTTTCGGTGAGGATTTTTCCGGCATCACGGAAGTCCGGGCGGGCGTCTATGTCTTCCAGGACCTCGTCATGGCCGGTCTGGGCGTCTGCCGCCCCGAAGACCTGGCCCTTTCCGTGCTGACCACGGTCATCGGACGGCAAGGCGACGGCCGTGCCCTGATCGTCGATGCGGGCTGGATGGCCCTTTCACGCGATACGGGCCTGCCCTGGAAGCGGGATGCCTTCGGCTACGGACTCGTCTGCGACGAGGCGGGGCAACTGATCCCCGGTCTGCGCGTCACGGAGACCAACCAGGAGCACGGCATCGTCAGCGGGCCTTCCTGCCCCGCCCTGCCCGCAGGCACCCGCCTGCGCATCCTGCCCGTCCATGCCTGCGCCACCGCGGCCTGCTTCGACAGCTACATCCTCCTGCAGGACGGCCGGATCAGCGGCCGTCTCGAACGCTGCCGGGGCTGGTAAGTATCCGTTTCCCGGGGCCGCACGCGCAGCTCTTCTTGCTGCGGCCCCGCATCCGACGGTCCTCCGTTCGCTTTTTTTGCGGCTTTTCCCCCTGTCCGGCACACCAGTGACGCGAGGTCGTAACCATGGACGGACATGTCCTGCTTCTTGTGCTGGCCGCGGCCCTGCTGCACGCCACCTGGAACAGCATCGTCAAAGGCGGCTCCAACAAACTTTTCGAATCTTCCATAAACGCCCTGGGCGGCGGGCTGGGAGCCCTGGCCATCCTGCCCTTCCTGCCCGCACCGGCGCCGGAATCCTGGGGTTTGCTGGCACTTTCCTGCTGTTTCCACCTGACATATTACATCTGCATCTCGCAGGCTTATGACAAGGTGGACCTGTCCATGGGCTATACCATCATGCGCGGCTGTGCCCCCATGCTCACGGCCCTGGCCCTGCTGCTGCTCGGCAACCACATCAGCCTCACCGCCTGGGGCGGTATCCTCCTGCTCTGCCTCGGCATCCTGACCCTGACCCTGGAGCATGTCCACAAGGGGGCCCGTGCCGCGGACATCCTCATCTGTCTGCGCACGTCCCTGGTCATCGCGGCCTATACGCTGGCCGACGGACACGGTGCCCGGGCCAGCGGCAACGGCGTCAGCTATACCTGCTGGATCTTCTTCCTCAACATCTTCCCCATCCATGCCTATGTGCTCTGGCGGCACGGGCACACCTACATCAGCTATCTGCGGGCCCGCGCGGCCACGGGCCTGTTCGGCGGCCTGTGCGGCCTGGGCTCCTACGGCATCGCCCTCTGGGCCATGACCCTTGCCCCCATCGCCCTGGTGGCGGCCCTGCGCGAGACCTCCGTGATCTTCGGCATGCTTCTGGCCGTCATCTTCCTGCACGAACGGCTCTCGCCTCCGCGCATCCTGGCCATCCTCATCGTCATGGGCGGGGCCATGCTGATACGGCTCGGCTGAGGCATCCCGGCATCCTCGCCATCCATGCGGACGGGCCATCCCCGCACACGCTGCGGAGGGCGTCCTGTTCCTGCCCGGCGCCACCGGATGGCCCGTGCTTTTGTCCTCGCGTACACCAGCCGACGGCACCGCCTGATCCGGGCATCACCGTCGTCGGCATACCGGACTGCCAGCCCGCCCCGGTCCTGGCGCGACCTCTCCTCACGAGTTCGGGAGACGCCCCGTGGCCAGCTGTTCCGCCAGCCAGGCAGCGCCCCACAGGCCGCTGTGCGCATCCGTATAGCGGCTGACAGGAAGGCGTTCCAGCACATCCAGGCCAGGAGCCATGAAGAACCCTTCCGCAAAGGCCGGGTGCTCCGTGACCGCAGGATTGCGCAGCACCATGCCGCCGGTAAGGAACAGCCCGCTGTAACACAGCGTGGCCAGGCCCCAGTGCGCGCAGGTCCGTCCCAGGAAGCGGGCATACCAGCGCAGGGTCGGACAATCATCGGCCAGCCCTTCGGCCGCCGCGGCAGCGGGCGCCAGTTCCCGGCCTGTCAGGAAATGGTGCAGCACGGCCAGCCCCCGCCCCGTGACGATGTCATCGGCCCGCAGCAGCGACCGCCCAAGCTGCTTCCGGGCAAAGAGCGCGAATGCCTCCTCTTCCCGTCCCAGAAAGGCAAAAGCCTGATGCCCGGCCTCTGACGGCAGGGGCAGCCAGCGCAGCCGCCCGTTGTCCACCTGCGGGACGAGCCAGCCGGCCCCCAGCCCCGTACCGGCCCCCAGCACGGCCACCGGCGCAGGCGCCTCTCCAGCAGAACGGCGTGACGGACAGGGCATGTCAGCCGGTCCCAGCAGATGCCGGGACCGCTCCCCAATCCGGGTCAGGCAGGCGCAGGCCTCGCAGACGAAATCATTGACCACCCGGGCACGACGCAGGCCGAAGCGCGGCATGGCGGTTTTCAGATCCACCCGCAAGGGGGCGTTGCTCAGACGGGCCGTCAGGCCATCCGGCACAGGTCCGGCGACGCCCATGACCAGTGCGGCGACCTGTGACAGCGACGTGTGCTGACGCTTTTCCCACTGTTCCAGCACGGCATCACTGTCCTTCAGGCGGGCCGTGGGACATGTTTCCACAGCGTCCAGGGCCAGCCCCCGGGCCGTAACGGTAAAACGGGCAAAACGGCAGTGGGTCCCGCCCAGATCGATGGTGGCAAGCATGTTCATGGTCTTTCGTTCTCCGTACGACATGTTCCCGCCAGCCTACGCATGACGGCCCTGCAGGTCAAAGCGGAAGCCTCCGCCGGGATGCGGCGCGGTGCCCACAGAACGACAGGCCGCGGACGCCTGTTCCCTTCTTCCCCATCCGGCGGGATGTTTTTCCTTGGCGGCCGCCTGCTCGACTACGGCCGCACACTCTGTCATACTGCCGGGAACAGTGCCCGTCCTGTCCCCTTCAGCCCCGGAGTGTCCATGGCCCGCAAAAACGACAAGCGTTTCCTTCAGGCGAACCGGGAAGCCCTGTTCGCCCTGGCCGCCTATGCCCTGTATTTTCTCTGGTGGTATCTGACAGCCTACGGTCTGGGGAGCGATGCCCCGGAAAACTACAGGTATACGCTGGGCATGCCGGACTGGTTCTTCTACAGCTGCGTGCTGGGCTACCCTGTGGCCTGCCTGCTCGTCTGGGGCCTGGTGCGTTTTTTCTTCAAGGACATGCCGCTTGGCTCTGACGAAAACCCGCAGGCACCGGAAAGGTCTTCCGCAGGAGAAAGCCGTCCCGGCCGGGAGGAACGTCCATGACGGCTGCTGCCTCCACACTGATCCCCATCGTCCTGTATCTGGCACTGTCCTTTGCGGTGGCCCTGTGGGCCGGCAGGCGCTCCCGCAAGCACGAGAACGCCTCGGGCTTCCTTGAGGAATATTTTCTGGGCAGCCGTTCCATGGGCGGCTTTGTGCTGGCCATGACCGTGGTGGCCAGCTACACCAGTGCCAGCAGTTTCATCGGCGGGCCGGGCGTGGCCTATACCGTGGGCCTGAGCTGGGTCCTGCTGGCCATGATCCAGATGCCCACCGTTTTCCTGACCATAGGGGTCCTGGGCAAACGTTTCGCCATGGAGGCCCGGGCCATGAATGCCGTGACCATCACCGATTACCTGCGCGTCCGCTACGGCAGCGACGCCGTAGCCATCCTCTGCTCTCTGGCCCTGCTGGTCTTCTTCGTGGCGGCCATGACGGCCCAGTTCATCGGCGGGGCGCGCCTGTTCCAGGCCATCACCGGCTATCCCTATGAGGCCGGGCTGGCGCTCTTCGGCATCACGGTCATCGCCTATACCGCGCTGGGCGGCTTCCGCGCCGTGGTCCTTACCGATGCCATGCAGGGCATCGTCATGACCGTGGCCGCCGTCGTGGTGCTGCTGGCGGTGGTCCAGGCCGGCGGCGGCATGGAGGCCTGCATGTCGCGCCTCAAGGCCATCGATCCCGGTCTCATCACGCCCACAGGGCCCAAGGACGCCGTGCCCCAGCCCATGATCCTCTCCTTCTGGGTGCTGGTGGGCCTGGGCGTGCTGGGCCTGCCCCAGACGAGCCAGCGCTGCATGGGCTACAAGGACTCCCGGGCCATGCACAGCGCCATGATCATGGGCACGGTCATCATCGGTTTCCTGCTGCTGAGCGTCCATCTGGCCGGGGCGCTGGGGCGGGCCGTCATCCCCGACCTGGCCGTGGGCGACATGGCCATGCCCAGCCTGATCCTGGAACTGCTGCCGCCGTTCTGGGCCGGGGTCTTCATCGCCGGGCCCCTGGCGGCCATCATGTCCACGGTGGACTCCATGCTGCTCCTGGCCTCAGCGGCCATCATCAAGGATCTTTATGTGCAGTATATCCTGAAGGGCGACAGCAGCCGCATGCCCTTGCAGCGCATCAAGCGTTTCAGCCTGGGCTGCACGGCCGCCATCGGCGCCATCGTCTTCGTGGCCGCGCTGGAGCCGCCGGATCTGCTGGTCTGGATCAATCTGTTCGCCTTCGGCGGTCTGGAAGCCACCTTCCTCTGGCCCCTGCTGCTGGGCCTGTACTGGCGCAACGCCAATGCGGCCGGAGCCCTGAGCTCCATCCTGGTGGGGGTGGCCTGTTTCTTTGCCCTGAGCGTCCTCAAGCCGCCCATGCACGGCATCCACGCCATCGTGCCCTCGACCCTCGTGGCCCTGCTGGCTTTCCTGCTGGGGAACAGGCTGGGGACATCGCGCCCCGCCTGATCATCCGTCCACACGAAACCAGAAGCGTCAAAGCCTCTCCGCCGGAGGGGCTTTTTTATGAGGTACGCCTATCCATCCGCGGCCCAGCCCAGAGAAAACAGGGGGCCGGCAGGTTTCCGACGACAGCAGGAAGACAAAACAGCAGCGTCTCCCTTCCACTCCGGCATCACGGCAAGATCGCCCGCAAGACCGGCAGCCCCTGGCTGGCAGGAGGTCCCGGCCCTGCTTTGCCCGCGCCGGTCGCCCTCTCCGGCCCCAAGCGCATCCTTCCCGGAGCCCCCATCCCGCGCCATGGTCCCCCGGGATGCAGGAGCATCATCCCGTACCGCAGCCGGCCGTCAGCCTGTCCCCTCAAAACCACAGGACATGAAAAAAGGGCCCCCGAAGGGGCCCTGGCATAACAGGAAGGGGATCAGCGCCTAGCCGCCGCCCATAAGCCACTTGAGCGGCGTGAGCGAGAGCGTGGGGAAGAAGAGGAGCAGGAAGAGCATGACGATCTCCGTCACCAGGAAGGGCAGCATGCCACGCACCAGCTTGGTGATCTTGATGTTGCCCACCCCGCAGACCACATACAGCACCGTGCCCACGGGCGGGGTGATGACACCGATGCCCAGGTTCAGGATGAACAGCAGGCCAAAGAAGTACGGATCGATGCCGGCCTGGGTGATCAGGGGATAGAACACCGGGGCAAAAATCAGGATGTTGGGGGTCAGGTCCATGACCATGCCCACCAGGAACAGGAAGATGTTGATGGCCAGCAGCAGGAGCACGGGGCTGTCGATGAGCGGCCGGAACAGGTCGGTCACCTGGTTGGGGATCTGGGCGATGGTGATGAACCAGCCCACGGCCGTGGCCGTGGCCACGATGAGCATGACCACAGCGGTGGTCCGCGCCGCACGGGCGCTGACGCGCAGCAGGCCGCGGAAGCTCAGTTCCCGGTAGTACCCCACACAGACGATGATGGCATAGATGGCCGCGAAGGCGCCGCCTTCCGTAGGCGTGAACACGCCGAAACGGATGCCGCCCAGCAGCAGTACAGGCATCATGAAGGCCGGCATGGCATCGCGGATGATCTTCCACTTTTCTTCGCGCGAGAAGGTGATGGTCTCGTTGTACCCGTCGATACGCACGATGAAATACCAGACCACCATCAGGGCCAGGCCGATGAAGATGCCCGGGAACAGGCCGATCATGAACAGCTTGGTGATGGACAGACCGCTGATGGTCGCACCCAGCAGGATGAAGTTGGTGCTGGGCGGGATGATGGGGCCGAGGATGGCGCCCGAGGCGATGACGCCGCCCGCGCGACCGGGCTTGTAGCCCACTTCGGCCATCATGGGCAGCAGCAGGCCGCCCAGGGCCGCGGCTTCACCCACGGAGCTGCCCATCAGGCCGGCAAAGATCACGCTGGAGATGATGGCGGCATAGCCAAGACCGCCGCGCACGCGACCGATCATGAGCTGGGCCAGCTGCACCACACGTTTGGACAGGCCGCCCTCGGCCATGATCTCGCCGGCAAAGACGAAGAAGGGGATGGCCATGAGGGGATAATTGTTGGCCCCGTCCAGCATGGTGGACGGGATGATCATGCTGTCCCACATGCCGGAGTGCCACATGAGCACGATGGAGCACAGCACCAGCACCATGGAGATGGGGATGCCGACAAACAGGAATGCAAAGAGGCTGCCAAGGAAAAGAAAAAGCTCCATACCCTACAACTCCTTGCTGATTTCCTGCTCGATCTTTTCCTCTTCCGTCGCCTTGGCGAAGCTGCTGGCCGGGCGGCGCACGATGGCGATCAGATCCCGCAGGCAGATAAGGATGGCCGTGAAGGCCATGATGGGCAGTGTGCTGTTGATGAAGGCCATGTTGACGTTGGTGGCGACCGAATTGGTGTCGATGGTCTGCAGCACATAGGTGATGCCGCCGTCAAGCAGCAGCCCCAGGGCCCCCATGGTCAGCAAAATGGCCAGGATCTCTATGCATTTGCGGGGCATGCCCGAAAACATGTCCACGAACATGTCCACCGCAATGTGCTTTTTCCAGTAGAATGCCTCAATGGCACCGAAAAAGGTGATGTAGATGAAAAGAAAGCGCGCCCACTCTTCGCTGGGGGGATAACTTCCGCCAAACACATAGCGCAAAAAGGCATTGTAGAAGACCAGACCGATCATCCCCAGAAAGATGACCGCACAGAAAATTTCAAAAAGCAGTTCGCCAGACAAACCGTGCCTGTTTTCGGCAGCCGGCTGCCCGGAAGCCGTTGCGGGCGTCGTTTTGGTTTCGCTGCTCATCATATCCCCCTGCATATCGGAAAAAATCCGCTCCTGCGGTATCTGCATGCGTGGTTCAGGGTCAAAAAAGGGGGACGCCGCCCATGCGGCATCCCCCGGTATCAAATGCTACTTCGCGTCGCGATAGCTGGCGGCGCTTTCCAGGATTTCCTTGGCATTGGGAACGGTATCATAGAACAGCTTCCAGCTGCGCTTGCCCGCTTCCACCATGTAGTCGTGGAATTCCTTGGAAGGCGTGTTCACGGAACCCTTGGCGGCCTTGATGGTCTCGATGGCCTTGGCATCGCCTTCTTCCACCATCTGCCAGATGTCGTCAGCGGCGCGCTTGGCGGCTTCGTTGAACCAGGCCTTGTCCTGTTCCGGCAGGCTCTGATAGAACTTTTCGTTGATGTACAGGGAGTGGATCACCAGGATATGACCGGTCAGGGTGATCTGGGGGGTAATCTCGTACATCTTCAGGGCCACGATGTCGGACAGGGGGCTGTCGCCGCCGTCGATGACGCCCTGGTCAAGAGCGCTGGGCACTTCGGCAAACGGCATGGGCTGGCCGCTGATGCCGCATTCCTTGGCAAAGTTGGTGTACAGGGGGATGTTGGGCACACGCATGCGCAGGCCCTTCACGTCATCGATGCCGTTCAGGGGCTTCTTGGTGTAGAAGTGGCGGAAGCCCAGAGGGAAGGCGTTCAGGGTACGCAGGCCGGACTTTTCGGTGAAGCCTTCATTGATCAGCTTGAAGGTCTCGCCTTCCATGGCACGGCGGGCATGGTCATAGCTGTCGTACAGCATGGGAGTTTCCAGCATGGCCATGGCGGGATGCAGGGCCGAAGTCTGGGTACCCGTGGCACACATCTGGATGATGCCCTTGCGGGTACTGGCGATGTAGGCATCTTCCTTGCCCAGGGTACTGTTGGGGAAGACCTGCACTTCGTATTTGCCGCCGGAGAGTTCCTTCAGATACTGGCCGAACTTGTGCATGCCGATGGTTTCGGGTTCACCTTCGGGCTTCATGCCGGCGATCTTGATGACGACGGTCTTGGCAGCCATGGCAGGCGCAGCCAGCGCGCCCATGACAAAGGCGCAGGCCAAAAGCAGTGCAACGATACGTTTCATCATCCACCTCTGCTGATTTGGGATTGAGATAAGGAGCACCTTTCCGCACCCTGACGGCCTTTGGCCCGTCAGGCCACCTGTTTCATAAAACAAACCATCCGGCCGGTCCGGATGGAGGATCCGGGGACCGGTCCTGCCACGATGGCGGGAAAACAGGCGTATACACTTGTTTTTGTCATAAGCCTTAGACAGGCTCCGCGTCAATCAATTTTCGTTTTTTGATAATAGAAGTTCGAAAACGAAACCTTCCTCCCGGCAGACGGTGGCGGCTTGCGCACGCCCTGTCATTCCAGTATATTGCGATATCCCCACTCCCACCAGGAAGCTCCATGACCAAGACAACGGAACGCCACCAGGCCCTGCTGCACATGCTCAATGCGCGTGGCTATGCGACCATCGACGAGCTCACCAAATGTTTTTCCGTGACCCCGCAGACCATCCGCAAGGATATCAACACCCTGGCCGGACAAGGCAAGGTGCAGCGCTTCCACGGCGGTGTCGGCATGCCGCTGAGTACGGAAAACATCCTTTACGAGCAGCGCAAAAAACTGTTCCTGCCTGAAAAAAAGGCCATCGCCCAGATGCTGGCCAAACACATCCCCGACGGTGCCTCCATCTGCATCAACCTGGGCACGACCACCGAGGAGGTCGCCCATGCCCTGCTGGGGCACACCAATCTGCGGGTGCTGACCAACAACCTCAACGTGGCCGCCATCATGGCCCGCAACCCCAACTTCGATGTGGTGGTGGCCGGCGGCACTGTCCGGCACCACGACCACGGCATCATCGGCCCCAGTGCGGAGAACTTCATCAGGGAATTCCGGGTGGATTACGGCATCATCGGCATTTCCGGCATCGATCAGGACGGCAACATGCTGGATTTCGACTACAGGGAGGTCTCCGTGGCCCGGACCATCATCGAATGCTCGCGCCGGGTCTTCCTGGCCACGGACAATTCCAAATTCGGCCGTTCCGCCATGGTCCGGGTGGCCAACGTCTGTGATATCGAGGCGGTGTTCTCCAACGGGCCCCTTGAAGAGCCCTGGCAGCGGATGCTCCAGGAGGCCGGGACGGAACTGTATCTGGTCTAGTCCTGTCCCCGTATCATCGGACAAAAGGACCGCTCCCCCCTGCCGCTCTCCGCGGCTCACGGCCTGAGGGGAACGCCCCGGAACGGCCTTTGCCTGCTGACAGCACGACAACGCAGCTTTCCGCACGGCTTTTCCGCAGGGCATCGCATCATAGGGAGGCACTCCCCCGGCAGGGGAAGGCCCAAAGGCGGATGACAGGCCGTTGCGGGCATCCCGGCGAAATCGTTGCCCAAAAGCTCCGTCTCTCCCGCAGGCAAGGAAAGGGCGGGGCTTTTTGCATCCGGGATTGCCGGGCAAGGCGCCCTGCCTGTCCCCCGGAGGGGAGGACTACGGCACGGCAACAAAATGCCCGCAACGCGCAGCGGGCCTTCCGGTTTTCCCTTTCCCGTCTGACGTCACGAAGGCATCCTGCCTCAGTGACGCCGCAGCATGTCCGTCAGTGGCACCACATACAGGTAAAAGGCATAGGGCAGGCACTCCGGCCCCACGCCCATGATGGCGCAGGGGACGCTCCCCGCGATGCTCCAGGGGATGACGGCCGCCAGCAGGACAATGCCGTTTTCCAGCGGCAGGACCATTTTCTTCCTGTCCCGCCAGAGAGGCGCGCACAGCTGGCTGGTCAGCATGATGCCGAGCGTCTGGTTGCAGCTTACAGCGGCCACAGGCAGGCCCGCCAGCACCGTGGTCCGAAAGGCCCCCAGCCGCAGGGCCAGGCATCGCCCCAGAGCCGACAGGCCGTCCAGCAGGCCGGTGGCCTCCAGCAGCCCCGCATAGGCCGAAGTCAGCAGGACGATGCCCGCCACCTGGACCATGGAAAGCAGACCGCCCCCCGCCAGCATCTCCATGCCCGCCGGCGGCTCATAGCCGTACACCAGGCAGCGCAGCAAGGCAGCCGGTGCCATCTGCCGGACAGTCAGGGAGACCACGCATCCGGCAATGATGCTGCATGACATGATCTTCTTGACGTCCCATCGCAGCAGCAGGGGCACCAGCATGAAGACGGCCGGCAGCAGGGCCCGGGCATCCGGCGCCAGCCCGTCGGCAAACAGGCCGTCCATGTACGGCAGGCTCTCTGCCCGTGCCGACGGGAAGAGGACATAGGCCAGGCAGACCAGAAAGAAAGGCAGCAGGGACGTGCGCCACATGAGCCGCACGTTATCATAGATGGAGGTTCCCGTCAGGGCGCAGACCAGCGCCGCGCTGGACGACACTGGCGAGCTGCGGTCCCCCACATAGATGCCGCTCATGACCGCTCCGGCCGTCATGAGCGGATCAAGCCCGGCCGTGCGCGCCAGCAGCATGAAAACAACCCCCAGGGTACTGACCGTGCCGAACGAGGTCCCCAGCAACAGGCTCAGCAGGCTGCACAACAGGAAGACCCAAAGGTGGAAATGGGCAGGATCCACCCAGGGCAGGCAATGGTGGATGATGTAGGGGATGGTGCCGGCCGAGCGCCAGACCGCCGTCAGCATGCCGATGAGGACGAAGATCTTCAGGATATCGCCGATGGTCCGCACGCCCCTCCCCCACAGAGCGATGATCTCGCGGGGGCGGAAGCCCTGCCGGAAAGCCTGCCCCGAAAAACACAGCAGGCCAAAAGCCAGGGCCCACAGCAGCGACACACCCGTGCGGATGCACAGGGCCAGTCCCCCCAGGAACAGCGATATGACGACGGCGTTCATGGGCATGATTCCATTCCACGCCCGGCGGGACCTGTCAAATGCTTTTCCACCGGAAAAATTTTCCGGCCTTGCCGGCTGCGGCCTCCGCGCTGCCAAGCCCGGCCGCCCGGCAGGACTCCCGGTTGCCGGCACTCCGCATGAAAGCCCGGCCACTGCCACGTGCGGCCGGGCTGCTTTTCTGCCCCTGCGGGCACCGCCCACAGCACCGGGAACCCGGCCCCCTGGACAAAGGGCACCGTGCCCCGGACCATCCCGCGGTCAGCAGGCCGGCCCCGGGCGGAGCTGCCCTTTCCCCTGCTGCCGGAAACGACGGTCCGCAGCGCAGGGACGGCCCTCCGGCAGCGGGAAAAGGGGCTACAGCGCGCTGCCGAAGAAGTCCTTCAGGGCTGCCGCCACCTGGGTGACGTATTCCGGCTTGTCATACAGATCCACATGGCTGGCCCCTTCCACCACATGGATCTTCTTGGGTTCTTTGGCCCGCCGGTAGGCATCTTCCGTGAAATAGAGCGTATCCGCCCGGCTGCCCACGATGAACAGCAAAGGACGGGGCGACACCGTATCCAGATAGGCAAAGGCATCGAAGGCCGCCAGCTTGTCATTGCTGGAAACAAGGTAGCGGTTGACGGACGTCGGATAACTGCAGCGCGGCGTCCTGTAATATTCGCAGGCTTCCCGCTGGATCACGGACGTATGCTCGTCGATCTCGTCCGGACCGTCCGGGACATATTTCCAGCAGGGAGCTTCTTCTCCCCGGGCTGCCGCCGTTCTGGCGCGGGCCACTTCCTGAAGCAGCTTCTGCATGAAGTTCTCGATCTCCACACCGGGAAAACCGTTCCTGGCGCTGTCGCCCACGTCCCAGGTGCTGATCCCGGCCGCCGCCTTGATGCGCACATCGGTCTGGATGGCACTCATGGTATAGCCGCCCCCCGCGCAGACGCCCATGGCCCCGATACGCTCTTCATCGACGTACGGCAGAGTGACGAGGTAATCCACAGCCGAGCGGATGTCCTCCACGCGCGAGAAGGGATCTTCCAGACAGCGGGGCAGACCTTCGCTCTCGCCCTGATGGGAGGCATCGAATGCCAGGGCCACATAGCCGGCCCGGGCCAGATGCCAGGCGTAGAGGGAAGAACACTGTTCCTTCACACCGCCGCCGGGATGGGTGACCACCACCGCGGGGTATGTGCCGTCCGCATCAAAATCGTCGGGCAGGAACAGCAGGCCCGCCAGCTGCAGATCGAACTTTTTGAACGAAACTTTTTTTCCTTCCTCATAATGCGTCGCATACTGCATACTCTTTTTCCCCTCTCCGGCTACGGGCCGGTGTCATGATCCGTCGGGACGGTCCGCATGGCGGCGTCCTGCGCACAACGGTACGGCAGGCCTACGCGCCCTGATCCACCTTTTTGATGATCCTGGCCGGGACCCCGGCCACGATGGTACGGGCCGGCACATCCGCGCGGACCACCGCCCCTGCCGCCACCACGGCGCCATCGCCCACATGCACCCCCGGCAGGATGATGGCACCGGAACCGATCCAGACATCCTTGCCGATGACGATGGGCGTGATGTGGTGGACATGGCGCCTGTCCGGCGGCAAACCGTGGTTGATGGTGGCCAGGGTCACCCGGTGCCCGATGAGCGTCCCGTCACCGATGCTGATCCCGCCCTGATCCTGGAAACAGCAGCAGGCATTGATAAAGACACGGCGGCCGATGCGTATATTTTTGCCGAAGTCGGTATAAAACGGCGGGAACAGACGAAACGTCTCATCCATGGGGCGACCCGTGATCCGCCCCATGATCTCCCGGATCTCATCAGGCGTATGGAAGGTACTGTTCAGCTCCGCGGTCAGGCGCATGGCCTCGTACGAATAAGCGTGCATGCAGTCAAAGGCTTCCGTGCCCGTGACCAGCGGCTGTCCCGCATCCAGGTGTTCCAGCAAAGTGTCCAGAGACATCATGGCTCATTCTTCTCCTTCATGACGAAGATCAGGCTGACCGCTGCCGCAAGGCCTGACGGCGACCGCCTGCTGTTTCCCGAAGAGATAGCAAAAGGCATTTATCCGGTAAAATACCTATATCAAATGGCTATCCATGCTTTTTAAGCATGGAATGAGCTGTTTTTCTCCTGGATGCCCTGCCCGCTTTTGCGGCACTCCACAGAGGCCACGGACCCGGCAGAGACAGGCACCGCCTTCCGGCATCATGCCCGGCAGTGCCCGTCGCGCGGGCATGCCGCCGGAAGGCGCCCGGCCCCTGCCACGGCCCGCGCGACAGCGCCAGGCTGTCCATCATGGTCAGGAAACATATACGGCAAGGATCGCCGCCACAGCAGCGTGATGCGCAGGATGAAGGCGGAACAGGCTCCCGTGCGCAGGTCATGGTGCTGCCCCCGGCAGACCGGCATGTCCGGCGTACCTGCCCTCTGTCTGCGTCCGGCGTCCTCCATGCCGCCCGGGAGCAGACAGAGCTGCGCCATGACGCATGACCCGGGCCGACGCGCCGCGATCATGTGTGCGCTTCGCCGCAGCGGGCTTCTTTGCCTGTTGCGGTATGCCCTGCGCCTTTCTGCGCCCCCCTGCCCCTTTTCCGCATGACATTCACATGCCAAAGCTGTAGGGTGCCCTCCGAAACGATCAACGGAGGATGACCATGCCGGGTTCCAACGCTACCGGGTTGCTGCTGGCCCTGCTCACAGCCTTATTCTGGGGGGCCCTGCCGCTGGCCCTCAAACATCTGCTCTCCTCGGTGGACGCCATCTCCATCGTCTGCCTGCGCTTCTGGGTGGCTGCGGCCTGGACCTGGGGCCTTTCCTGCCGCTATCCCGGCAACAGCACGCCGCTGGGCCGCCGGGAAAAACTCCTTCTTGTCCTGGCCGCTGCGGGGCTGAGCTGCAACTTCGTGTTCTTCAACTCGTCGGTGGCCTATCTCAGCGCCTCTGCCTGCCAGATCCTGGCCCAGGCGGGCCCTGTCCTCCTGCTGCTGGGCAGCGTGTTCGTCCTGCGCGAGCCCTTCCTCCCCATCCAGGGGAGCAGCGTCATCATCCTGCTCGCGGGCCTCCTCCTGTTTTTCAATACCCGGCTGCTGGAACTGGCCAGCGGCGACATGCTCATCGGCATGGCACTGGGGATCATGGCCGCTGTCGTCTGGGCCGGTTACGGCATTGCCCAGAAAATCCTGCTGCGCACGATCTCGCCCGGGCGGATCATGCGCTTCATCTATCTTGCCGGTGCCCTGGCCCTGACGCCGCTCTCCTCCCCTTCGGCCTTTCTCGAACTGGACCCGCTGCAGATGGGCTGTCTGCTTTTTGCCTACATCAATACCATCATCGCCTATGGGGCTTTCTCCACGGCCATGAACAACTGGCATGCCGCCAAGGTCAGCGCTGTGGTCACCACGACCCCGCTGTTCACCCTGGGCCTGGAAGCCCTGGGCTCGCTGGCCCTGCCCCAGGTCTTTCCCCTGGAGCACCTGGGCCTGCTCAGTCTTCTGGGGGCTGTTGTCGTCGTACTGGGCGCCATGGGCATCGCCCTTGGCCCCATGCTGCACCTGCCGCACAAGCGATCCTGAGCCGAGCGGCGTGTCCCTGCGCAGACCGCCGGCCTCTTGCGGAGACATGATCCTTGCCGTTGCAGGAAAGGGATAGCCTGCGTTTGCTCCCGGATCGCTCCTGCAGGACATTGCCCCGGACAGCTTCAACTTGACAGCCCGCATCGGACTGCCGTACAAGAAACGACGCGCGCTCGTAGCTCAGTCGGATAGAGCGATTGCCTCCTAAGCAGTAGGCCGCAGGTTCGATTCCTGCCGGGCGCACCACAACAAAATCAAGAGGATACGTGCGCCACGCCCGTATCCTCTTTTTTGTTTCCCGCCCATTTTGGTGAATCTGTCACCCACCTGTCACCCATGTGCAGTGGCTTTGCCCTGCTGTGAGCTGTCACGCAACTTGAGAATTTCCGTCACGAAACTTGAGAACGGCGCTCGACACTTTTCCGCAGTTGGCACAGTCATTGCTTAGAAATTTGCCGGAACAAAAAGGGGCGTGGATACCGTGTCGAAAATGACACATCCACGCCCTTTTTTCTTTTTTTTTGCTTACTGCCCCAGCTTGTTTTTACCCACGGCGGGTTCAAACGTGGCCACGCGCTGGTCCTGCGGACGGGCGCGGGGGCGTTCTCCCCTGGCCAGGCGGGCCACACACGCTGTCAGTAGGCGCACCCCCATAGGAGCAAGCTCCCGCCGCCACAGTTCTGTGGCCGTTTCTCCAGGCAGGACATGACACCAGTCCTGGGCTTCGATGGGGCCAGTATCCGCCCCGTCGTCCATCCAGTATGCCGTCCCCCCGGCCACAGGTTCGTGCATGGCCAGAGTCCAGCGGATGGCGTCGCGCCCCCGGTGCCGGGGCAGAAGCGACGGGTGATACGCCAGAATCCCCAAGCCGCACCGGGCGCGCACCACAGCGGGCAGGTACCGTTGGCAATAGGCGGCCACGCCAAGATCGCATGGGGGCACGCCCTCCAGCGAGAATACCGGGATACCACACAGCCAGGCTTCTTCCTCAAGCCTGTCCCCGCTCGTGTCCGGACACACACCGGCCACAGTCACGCGGGGCAGCAGCGAGAGCTGTCGCAGCACTTCAACGGCCAGCCACTTTTGCCCGAAAATCACGACGCGCATGTGGCCCCTCCGATGTACCGGAACCCCTGTACGGCCCGAAAATGCCCCCCATAACCGGGGGAATGCCCCTGGCCTTGTAAGGTCCCGGCTCGCTCCCGTGACCTGGTCATGGACCGGGCACTTCTGGCTTTGTTCTCGCCGTAGAGCCTAGCGCTTACTTGCGTCCATAAGGGGGAGCGTCGCAGAGCCGCACACATGCCCGGATGCGACGTGTGAAACAGTGTTGGCATCGGCTTGCCATAGCGGTTCTGGCCGTCACGCCACATCTGGCAGATAGTGTTGAGAAAGCGCATACCTACGCCAGCTCCCTGCCACTCAGGCATGACTACCAAGCGGCAGGCCCGTGCCTCCACAAAGCCCTGTCGGGTACTAACCGCCACATGGGCCACGGGTTGGCCGTCCACAAAGCCTACATAGTTGGTGGCCGCGATCATGTGCGGCAGCTTTAGATAGTGATGCGGCTCAAAATACGGCCACCATTCCCAGCCCGTTTGCCGGATTTCCAGCTCGAAGCGGGGACGTTGAAGACACCCCCGTGTCCACCGAAAGCCGTCGCCGCCGGTGTCGAAAATCCAGTCCGGGGCCAGCCAGTCGATGATGTCGTAGTGGCACGAAAGCAGGACAACCTGCCCGCCGGTACGCCGCCAAGCCTTGGCAAAGGCAGTCGCTCCGATCTTGGCAATCTGCCGGTCCACGACGCTGGTGAACTCGTCCACAACGGCGCGTTCCGGGGCCTCACAAATCAGACGGGCCAGCGAGGCCCGAAACCGCTCTCCCGTACTCAGTACATGGTAAGGACGTAGCCAGGCGGGCACATCTCCAAGCCCCACAGCGGACAGGGCACCCGTAACGGCCTGCCAGTTTCCGCCTCCATCCTCTGGGGAAATGGCGTCGATGATGGGCCTGTCCTTGGGCCAGCCTTCGGCCCCACGCAGGGCTTTTTCCCCCCAGATACGGGAACCAATGCTGGACTTGCCGGAACCGGAAGGCCCAACGACCAGGCCGATCTGCCACGGCTCCGCATCGGGGCCATCGATGGGCAGGTCCGCGTCGAGGTCGAAACCAATACCGTCGGCATTGAACAGTGAGCGGACCAAGGCGGCGCGGTAGGAATCGAAGGTCGGTGCGGGATAGTGGATGGCAATTTTCATACGCGCACCACCCGGCACTTGTAGCCTTCGGCCTTGAGGCGTTCATACACGGCCTTGTGGTCGGCCTCGTCCTTGCACATAACAATGACGCCGAATTTTTCCTTGTACTTGAAGCCGTTAACCCCCAGCATGGGCCGGGGCTCCTTGGACGTTGTCTGGTCCATAACAGGATTCCTTGCGGCCTTCTGGTGGCTCTGTGTTGGGGCACACGGCCCTCACGGTATAGTATGTCCCGCAACGGGGGCACTTAAATTGCATGATCTCAACCTTGCCCCGCCCCAAAAGTTTGTTGCAGCGCGGGCATCTGACGTCTGAAAGTTTCTCCTGATTCAGGGCGCTAAAATCGTTGCACCCCAACGAAAATCTGTCTATCGTGCCTCTTGTCTCGTCCAGAGACGACACGACAGGCGGATACTCTGCAAGCGGCTGCCTTCCGCTTGTGGGGCCGTGGTGCGACGTTAGGCCGTCGCGCCGGTGGGGGCGTGCGTCGCCCCCGCCACTGTCAGGCTCTACTATGCGGGAACGCGCCGCTCCCTGCCCGGAAACAGCGCGTTCCATGCACATTATTTTCCCAGCCCCGGTCCCGCCGAAATGGCTTTCTTGAGCTGTTTCCACTTGATATGTTGGTATGTTTTCAGTAACATAGACGGATCGGAATGCCCCATTATCTCGGCAACGGCTTTGATGTCGGCGTCATATTCCAGGGCGCTTGTCGGGAAGGCGTGTCGCAAGCTGTAGGGCGTTATGACACGGGAAATTCCCGCTGCCTTCCGTGCCGCGTGCCACGCATGGCCGATACACATGACCTTTTTCCCCTGCCAATGGATGACCCACGGGCAGTCTATTTTTGCGTCCTCTTCCCACCACCTACGCAGCTCCGGTAAAACGTCATCCCGTACAGGAATCAGGCGGGATTCCGCGCGTGCACCTTTCTTGGCGTTGGGCATGCGGATAATCCCCGCGTCCAGATCAACGTCTTCCCAGCGCAACCGAAACAGCTCCGAGGGGCCGATGCGCGGCCCGGCCATCATGCCCAGCGTGATGACGCGCGCCACATGATACGCGGCCACGTCGCGCATACGCCTGGCTTCGGCCAGTGTGGGCGGCATGACCCGCCGTGCCCTGGGCCGGGGAAAGCGCACCCCCTCCAGCGGATTGATGGCCAGTCTGCCCGTACCGACGCCCCAGCGTAGTATCGTGAGCAACAGCTTCGCCCGCAGGACAGCCGTTGCCAGGGATACCCCCGACTGACGCTGCCCCTCTAGAAACTCGCTGATGTGCTGGGGTTTGAGCCTCCGGGCCTGCCAGCCTCCAACCAGACGCAGCACCGGCCGGAGGTGGTAGCGCCCGCTTTTTTGTGTCACGGGGTGGGTGCAATGCACCGTAAAATAGACAGCCGCCAGCTCCCTGACGGTAATTCCTTTTGCCATGCGAACCTCCTGTTATATGGTCCGCACGACTTTTTACCCTGCACATCCTTCTGTCAAAAACTACCGCCTTTCCATGTCCTGCCGCATGGCTTCCAAGCGCCGCACCATCTCGGCCGCGTCCTCCTGGGACATATCGCCGTGTCGCTCTTCAAGGCGTATCCACCAGCGGGTGGCGCGGCAATCCTCGGCCCGGACGTGTCCGCCCGCCGTGGCAATCAGGCCCCGGCAAACGCCGGGCAGCCAAGCGGCCGGGCGCAGCAGGCCGCGCAGGCCCTCGTCGTTCCAGCTTTGGCCGATGTGAGCCAGCCAGTCCCTCACCATGACCCGCCAGCCTCGCCAGAAACGGGGCTGATCGAACACGCAGCTCTCGGCCTCGATGCGGCCGCCATGATGTGCCCAGGCGGCAAAAGCCCGCACGTCGAACCGTCCCGGCTCCCCCCAGTTGCGGATCAGGCAGCGTCGCAGGATGATCCACATACAGGATTGAACTTCCGGGCCGCGCCTTCCGAAGTCCTCAAGGATACAGTCCTCAAAGATGACTACCTTGCCGCGCTCCACCGCCAGCTTGTCCGCATCTCCTGAACCGCAGAGGATGAGCTTTCCCGCGCCCCGGATGACGCAGCGCCGGAAGATGGCGCGGCTGCCCCAGGTGATGCCTGCCGCCTCGTCCAGCCGCTCCAGTGGGCAGGCGGACAGATCGATGATGCTGTCCTCCACCAGCCAGGACTGCCCGTCGCTGATTCCCAGGCCGTGCCCGCCAGCGTCCGGAGCGGTGATACGCTGTCCAGCGACCCTATACGTCATAGCTCACGTCCACGGCCTGCACAGCCTCCACGCTGTCTGCCGCGTCCACAGCGGCCAGCAGCTCGTCACGGCGAGCGGCGTGCCGTGCCTGAACAAACGCCAGACCTTCCGCGTCATCCACGGCAAAAAGGGCCGCACCCACTGCTACGTCCTGCGAGGTGGGCATGGCGGCAGGCATAGTGAGGGAGGCGGCCAACGCGGCGTCGTAGCCGGACAGCACCTCGGCAGTTTTGGCCTCCTTGGCATCGGGGAGTGCGCGGGCGGCGGCTTCCTCGGCGGCCTTTTCCTCACGGCGTGTTTTCTCCTTCCGCCACAGGGCCACATACGGCGCGACCTGTTCGTCGTAGTCCGCAACGGTCAGGGGCTGGTTGGGACCGCCCGTCCACTCCGTATGGCCCGCGTCATCGCGCCATTGCAGGGCATGCAATCCGTCAGGGGCCTGGAAATCAAAAACCAGGGCTACCCCGTCGCAAATAATCAGCTTATCGGCGGGGACAACCGTAACAGTCGTAACAGTGGACATGGGAGCAACCTCCAAAATGGTTGGGAATTGAGGGGAGAGCATGACCCGTTCCGGGTATCTGCCAAGGGTACAGGACAGGTCCGTCCATCTCACGTCGGGCCTTGATCTGTTCCGCTCTGGCCAGAATTTCTTCTTCTGTGATTTCCCGCAGACCATGCGGGGTGTGTTCAAGCCACATAATAGCCTCCGGTTATTTGTTTTTTTAGGGAAAATGTCGGTCTTGCTGGCACTGTCGGCGAAACCACCCTGTCCACGGAGCAGACGGCGCGTCACACGCATACCGCGCAGGGGGTCGTAGGGGCTTCCGGTGGCTTCGGTGGCGGGGGAACCGGTCTTTGGCAAGGAACTGTGACAACGAGTGCCGTAGGCGGCTCCCAGCCCCACGCCCATCCGCTTGAGGGGGCTACGGATCAGACCGACAGCCTGCCTCCGTTCCTTTCGTTTGAGATAGTGGTCAGGGTGGCATAGGGGCGTCCTCCGTGGGTTTGCGGGCGGGATGTGGGTCTTGCTGGCACTGTCGGCGAAACGACGCTCACGGTAGCACAGCTGGCCAGCCATACGCACACCATTCGGCGAGGAGACCAGGCTAGCTGGGACTGGCTAAGCCGTGGCAGTGATGATTATGGGTCAGCTTATCAGGCAGAGGCTACAGGTGGTTCCCAGCCTCACGAGCACCCGCTTGAGGGAACCACGAATCAAGCCGACAGTTTGCCGCCCTTTCTCTCATTTCACATGGTTATGCGCACCGCATGACCACGGGGAAACTATGAAAAGGTGGAAGGGTTTCACTAGCCTCTATGCTCCCGGTCAAAGGGTGGGTATGGGCCTGCCCCCCACCAGCATTACCGGTGTTTGCGGTGGTGGTATTTTGCCAGAACATGGGTGAACCGCTTGCGTATCCACAGTCGCGGCTTGCGCTACGGAAAGTATAACTATGTCCATGCGCTGGCATTTGTTCGGTGGACAGGGTCGTTTCGCCGACAGTGCCAGCAAGACCGTGTTCGTGGGTCTCGGACCCGCCAGCAGAGCCAGCCGGATGGGCTTCGGATGCGCCCAAAACGACACGCCCTCTCATGTCGGGCACGGTGCCGCCGTGGCCATCCTCCCCGCCGTCACAGAGTACCCAGTTTTCACGCGGTTCCGTCTCTCCGGGCATAATGGCGCGGCGGCCGTCGGAACCGCCAAACTTTACGCCGTCAACAGCAATGGGGACGCGCATGGGGAAAATGTCCCACGGGTTGATCTTGGCTACCGTTTCCTGCAGAGCCTCGATTTGCTTCTTCAGGGCGGCGATGGCGTTGTCATGACCGGAATCCGCCTGGGAACGGGCTTGTTCCTCCTGGGAGATGGCTTCCGCCAGGTTCTTGCCCTGGGATTGCATGGCGTTTGCCAATGTCGTGTCGGCCTCGGCCAGTGCCGCAACGGCAGCGTCCGATTTTTCCGCGAACCGGTCCAGGGCCTGCAGGCTTTCCCGAATACGCGGGCAGTCCTCACGCAGCGTATTGCGCGGGTGCGGCAGGGGCAGGGACAGATGGGGAGTCTTTTCGTCGTAAGCCATACGGTCCTCTCTACTTCACGGCCAGCATGCGGATATTGCGGACACGGGGACGGGCCGTGGCCGTGCCCGACAGCTCGATCTTGGCCTTGACCATATCGCCGCCGGAAAGGGCCAGCTCGTAGCGGAACTCCACCAGCCCGTCGCCCTGGTTCACGGTCCCGGCTTTGGTCATCTCCTGCCATTCCCCCTCATCCTCGCGCATTTTGGGCGTCACGGCGGCCCCGGCGGGAATGATGGCGTCAAAGATCAGAACGCCCTTGGCCGCACCGGAAGACGTGATGCTGCGGGTGCAGTAATCGGCGGTCGCCCCTACCTTGCCGCACACCAGCATGGTGCCGGGATACAGCACGGGGGATGCGGTGGCGTCTCCGGAGAGGGAAGCCTTCACGCTGAAGCGCCCGGTCTGGCCCTTGGCAAAGTTCACGGCCTGACCTTCAGCCATGCTGGCGGTCGTACCATCCGGCAAGTCCACGGCATACTGGACAGAGGTCTTGGCCGTAGGCAGGTCGGACAGGCCGAACAGGAGCATGTCCGTGGCCTCCTCTTCCGTATCCACACTGCCCAGGTCGATTTCCTGCGCCTGGGCGCTGGTGAAATCAGCTTTCAGCAAGCGGAAGGCCATGTCCTTGTCCTGGTGGGCAGTCCAGGTACTGGCATTGGACGACGAGAGCATGACGCCGATGGTATAGGGCTGGCTGGTGACATAGCTCTTGCGCAGTTCGTCGTATTCTCCCAGCACGGCAATGGCCAGGGAGGTCTCGGCGTCGTCGCACAGCACGACGAGCGCATATTCCACATTGGCCGACAGGGCCACCGGCGCATCGAACAGCACGCGCGTATGCCCCCCGCCGGTGACCACCATGTCGGCCCTGGCGATGTGTGCTTCCGCGAACACCACGCGCGTGGGAACGCCGTTGACCACCTCGCGGATCTGGACCTGGGCATCACCGCCCGCCGCCGTGAAATAGAGGTCCACACCGGCAAGCTGCATGGCCTCTTCGGCAACAAATGTCTGCGCCAGAGGGTCGACCCATACGGTCGTCACCTGTTTGACCTGCCGCAGGGTCTGCACGGTCAGCGTACCTTGTCCCACAAACACGGCCTGTCCCTGTCGACTATGCGCGGACACGACGACAGTTTTTGCCCCGGCGGGCACATTGGGCGGGATGGTGAACACGCCACGCGCCACACCGTTTTCGTCCGCCGTAATCGTACCCGGTTCCCCTTCGGCGGTGCGACACTCCATGACCATGCCGTCAAAGGTCACCTCATGGACAGTTTCCCCCGGCGCCAGGTCCCGCGCCTCAAAGGCCACGTCGATCTCGCGCAGGAACTCCAACGCGCTGGACTGGCTGGACAGGGTCTCGGTGGTGGTCTTGGTCTCCGTACCGACGACCTTGTGGAAATACCCGTCCTTGCTGACGTCGAATTTTTCCGTCACAGGGCTGGCCCAGGTGGTGTCGTATTCCGTCCAGCGGTCGATGCTGGGCGTCAGGGTGACGCGCGCGGGCATGGGGTCAAAAGCGGAATAGGGATTCACCCGCATGGAATTGGTCCGCAGGGTCTGGGCAAGAGCCACCACGGGCACATACGAGCGGGATTTCGGTACGCTGATGTCCCTGGACAGCATGTAGGCCGACGCGGCAATGGGCAGACACAGCTCCCCGCCAACAATGGCGGCCGTCTGGCTGACGCCCTGGTCACGCATGCTGTCATCCAGCAGCGGGTCGACAAACATGCCGACACGCGCGCCGTCTTCCCGCGTGGTGGCATCGGCTTCAAGGCGCTGCCTGGCCACTTCGGCCATGACGTAATCCAGGCGGGCATTGATGGCCTGAATGTCGGCAAACGGCACCACACGCACCCCGTCATTGACGACAGCAGGAGCGCCGCGCCATGCCTGGGTGACGCTGGCCAGCGCCAGCATGGTGGCCGGGACAGCCGGGGACTTGGGGGCCAGCTCGTTGCCGACGCCCTGTACCCACTCGAACGCACCGTCCTGGGTAACACACAGGCGGTCGATACGCGGCAGGGCCTGCTCGTAGGTCACAAGGACGTTGCTGTCGCGCACGGCGTTTTTGACGCTGAAACCGTCGGCGTCCACGTCATCCGGCACCTGCTGTGTCATGACCGTATATTTGACCTGGTAGGACGACCCCGTGGCGGGTTCGTCGCCCGCCGGGGACCAGTCGATCTTGTCCCCGTTCTTGGTGTAGTCGTCTCCGGACACATAGACGGTGTCCCCCTGCTTGACCTCCAGCAGGGCCACTACCGACGTATCAGGCAGAGCGTCCTCGCAGCCCGCGTAGCTGCCGTGCGTCAGCTCCACGCTTTTCTCGACGATGACGTTGACCTTTTTCACGGCATGGATGGGCGGATGAGCCACAGTGATGCGCTGGCTTTCCGTGCCGTCGCCCACATGGACTTCCGTGTCGATGGTGCGCAGGTCCGGACGCGCCGGGTAGGACAGGCGGCGGGATGTGGGCACCTCCACCCCGTAACCGTACACACGGCACCGGCCTTCAGACAGGTTGTATATCTGAGCGTCGTCGGTCTGCTCGGCAAAGCGCAGCAGCATCCCCTCAGCCACATAGCCGCTGCCGCCTGTACTGTCGCGGTCATAGCGGGCGATGCCCTGGGTAAAACTGTCCTGGTTCGGCGGCTGTTCCTTTGCCCGCACGACGCCGTTGTCCACAGTGTGGACGGGTACAAAGCGCCCGGACCCGCCATCCGTATCAAAACCCCACAGCGCCTCGACCTTGAGCCGCCATGCGCCCGCTTCGCCTTCGCCATCACAGCCCTGCGCCGGGTTGCGCAGCGCGGGATCTTCATTCTCGCTGATGACGGTAAGCACCAGACGGATGCCCACCGTCACCGTGCCGGACGTGGGTATCACGAAACTGGCCGGGGGAACCCCGCGCACCTTGCCCGCCAGATAGATGGCCCCGGCCTGCGCAGTGACCTGCCCGGTGGAGGCGTCCACAGAAATCTGCGCGTCGCGAATAATGTCGCCGTCGGCAAACAGGGCGTCGCCAAGGCCCCTGGCATGTTCAAAAAAAAGTTCCTGCAGGTCGTTGAGTTCACGGCCCTGAAGCACATATCCGTCGCGGAAGAGGATGCTTTCAAAGGATTTTTCCGGGTCGTGCAGGTTGTAGTAGTTGTCCGGGGTGGAAGGCAGCTCAAACAGGCCGCCCATGATTTTCTTGCCCATGTGATGCTCCTTAGATGGCCTGGACCAGCTCGATGCCGATCTTGCGGTTGGGGCTGCGGGTGATGGGTTCGTCGAGGATCTGCGCGGCAAACAGGCGTCCCGCGTTCACGATTTCGTCAGGACGGAAATAGAGCTGGCCGGCTGGGCAGTCCGGGGAGACCTCCGTATCCATGAAAACGCCGACCTCGCGCAACGTGGCGGTGGGGGCGTCGCTGTAGTCAAAGTCCGCGCGCAGGTACAAGTAGGCCGTCGGCTCGGCACTGTAGGCGTAGCGTTTGGTGACCACCTCAACGGTCCCCTCCTCGGTAACGCGCTTCTCGACAGGGACCACGATGGAGCCGTTATCGTCGGGCGTCACAAATCCCACCACAGAGGGCTTGCGGCGACCCACCTCGTTGACCAGGGCCGTGGCCTTGACCAGTGACGGCCATTCAAGGGGGTCCATACTGTCCCAGGCCTCGTCGCCCAGACCCCACGCGATATGCAGCGGGCGTGCGGCAATGGCGACAGCCATCGCGATACGCCCCTGTTCGGTAACGGTAGATTGCATTTATTCCTCCGTGATGGATATTCCCATATAGGCATGGATGGTGTCCCAGGCGGCATCATTCCAGCCGCCTTCCTCTTCCCATGTCCCGGCATTAAGCCAGGGAGAGTGCCCGACCTGGACCATTGTTTCCGATCCCCAGCACTGACCGGGCACGGCTCCGGGGAAGGCCAGTTCCCCCATGCTCCGGCGTTCCGCCTCATAGGCCCACAAACACACGGGCGTGCGCACGGGACCATGATTGCCAAGACGCAGGTTCCCCAGCCTGTTGACGCCGCGCGCCAGCACGATACGACGCACGCCCCCCAGCCGTTCATTGATGCCGGACAGGCGGGACATGCCCGTTTCCAGCTGGCTGCGTGCCGTATGGCGGATGCCGAGTTCAAACGGCGGGATGTAGCGGGTAAAGCCCTCCCAGCGTTCCCAGGGGCGGTCGTCCCAGCTCCCGTCATTCCAGGAGGCGGAAAAGTACACGTCCTCGCCGCTGCCAATGCTGACCACCTCGGACATGACAAAGGGATTGCGGCGGATGAACGTGTCAGAGAGCCGGGACACGCTCAGCACAAAATTGTCGACGCGGCGCGGCCCATACAGGGTCAGCAGCTCCGTCAGGCCCCAGAGCGGAGAACCATCCAGCAGGGGCGGGCCGAACAGGCTGATCTTGACGCCAAAGGCGATGACCACGTCGCCGTCTCCGACGCCGGGGTCCGTGGTCCCGCTCCAGAACGACAGGATGCCGCTGCCCAGCTTGGGGCCTATACCGGGGATGATGGGCCGCCGGTCGTTGGTGTCGTTGTAGATACGGAAAAAGAAACTGCGTGCCGGTTTGTATTCCTGGATCAGCCAAACGAGGTGCGCAAGGCTGTCGAGCTGGGCTTGCTGATCAGCGTAATGAGGCGGCGTTTCCAGCCGCACCATGAACTCCGCCCAGCGCGTGGGCGCAAACTGGCGCATATTCTCGATGGCTTCGACGTGGTAGCCGTAGGCTGCCAGAATCTCCGGCAGGCCCTGCTGCTTGCCCCCCAGCATGTGCCAGCGCCAGGCATTGACGACACGGGTGCGGAACTGCGCGTCGCTTTCCACGGGGCTGCGCACCAGGCCCCGGCTTGCCCCGAAGGCGGACACAAGCCCCGGCTCGCAGAGAGCCGGGAACCACTGCCGCCGGAAATACACGACATCATCCCGCGTCTCGTCCAGCGCATGGGCCATGCCCCGGACGAGACCCTGCAGGGGGCCGGGGGCATGGATCAAAGGCCATGCCAGGATGTCATGAAAATATTTCCAGAACTCGGACACGGTTACGCTTCCTCGGCCCTGACGGCGCGCAGGGCAAGGCTTTCAAGGCGGGCCACGCCATCGGCGGGCACGACCAGCACGTCCTGTGTCGGGCTGGTCCAGGTCACACGCTTGACGCCTGCGACCGCCATGACCGTATGGGTCAGCAGGTCGAGCGTCAGGTCCTGCCCGATCTGCAGGGCCGTCACGTCAGCCAGGGGGCTGGTCTCCGCGAACAGGGCACGCAGACGGTTCTCCGCCTGGGTCGTTATGGCGTCCGGATCGCCGTCGGTGTATTCCAGCACGCCGTCTATGGTGGCGGCCACGGGCACAGGCCCCTTGACCAGCCAGTCGTCGTTTATGGGCACGTTGGGGGCCACGGCCTCCCGGACTTTCTGCAACAACGCTTCGGTGGGCAGCACGTCCGCACCGCGCACGACAATGTCCACGGTGCCCTGGCCGCGCGGATGCCGGTCCAGGATCGACACCGAGGTCACACCCGGCACGGACAGCGCCCAGGCCATGTAGGCGAACTTGGTGCAGCCGTTGTTTGCTTGCCATTGCAAGGCATAGCGCCGTTGCAGGCTGGCGTCCGTTTCTTCGTCGGCCCCCTCGCTGACCAGCCAGTCCGCCGGGTTGCTCACCCCGGCAACGCCCGTTACGGGGGTCACCAGCTCGCATATCTGTCCGACGGATGCATTGGCCGCTGCGCCGTAGTCCTCCGCCTCGACTTCCACATCCACATGGTCCGCCCCGGCAGGCAGGACAGCGGTTGCGACCGTGCTGTATCGAAAAATACGGCCCGTGCCGTCCGGCAGGGTGCGCACGATGCGCCCGGCAGGGATGGTGATGTTTGTGTCCTGACCGGTCTCCACGGCGCGGGCAAAGCGCACTTTCCCCCGCGCCTTGGTCGCCGGGCGGCGGGTCACGTCCACCCCGGCGGCGTGCATGTCCAGCCATTCCCCCGTTGCCCCGTCTGGGCTGACCTGCTGCAGCAGACGTTGCAACAGGCTGTAGATCTGCCAGTAGCCCCAGCAAAAAATTTCCAGCAGGCCGCGAACCACGCCCTTGTTCAGGTTCAGGCGCACGGGCAGATAACCGTGGGTGGCGAGGCTGTCCTGTGCCGTCTCCACATAACCGAATACGGAGGCCCGGACGTCCTCAATCGTCCGGGAAACACGGGGTGCGGCAGCCGTTGTCCCGCTTGCGGGGCTTACGGATGCCGACAGTGATTGTCTGGTGCTCATGGCGTTCTTTCCTCCGCTTTCATGCCCGCCATGCCCTACGACACGGCCACAGCCTGAACAAAACTGTCTGTTCGCGGGTCGGCATCTTTCACTACCAGTTCCATCGTCAGCTTGTTGATCTGCAGGACCAGGGACATCGGCGTGTCATCTTCCAGAAAGCGCCAGCGTGCCAGCGCCGTGATGGACCGTGCGTCCCAGGCCGTGACCGTGCAGCGCACGGACCCTACGGCAACGCGGGGGTCTTCCTCCACACGCATGACGACCTCGGATTCCAGGGCCGCCCTGTTCGCCGCCGTGGATTCTTCCAGGATCCAGTCATGGATCAGGGAGCCGAATTGCCGGTCATAAAACAACTTGCCAAGGCGGGTGAACATGCGCAGGCGTATGTCTTGCACCCCCGTGTCCACGCCGTCGGTCAACACCAGCTCGCCGTTAGCGGCCACGCGGGCCTGCCCGCTGCCGTCCAGCGCGATGTCTTGCCCCCAGAGGTCTGTCGTGGTGTCACTCATGGGGGAAGCATGGCACACAACAAAAAAGCGCGCCCGGAAAGGACGCGCTCCATGCAAAGGTTTTTCTGGCCACGGCCTAGTGGGGGCAGCTGCCCCCACTACGGCTACCGGCGTAGGAATCCCCGTCAATATGGCTGCTGCCGTTGGTCGTGGTGTTGCCCGTGACCGTCTGGTCGCCACGGATAGTCACGTCTCCTACGAACTCCGCTTGCCCCTGCCCCATGCCATCCACGGATTTACAAACAACATGCCCCTGGAGGTTGATGCGCGGGGCAATGATGCTCACCTCGTTACCCGCCTGGATAGCCGCCTGTTCCCCGGCTTTGACCGTCCAGCCTTTACCGGCCTCGGTGGCCACGTTTTGCGGTGTCAGCGTCACGATCCGCTTTTCCTTGTCAATGCGGATTTCCACGCCATTCTCAAGTTGAATGACAAACTCGTTCAGCTCTGCATGGGGGGCATTCATGCCGCCGCCCCAGCGAATGTTGGAGATATACGGGTAGTTCGGATCGCCGTCATAATAGGCCAGGTCGCACAGCACCCCGGAAACGGGCGGGCAGACAACGCCCCGATCTGGGCCGCCCCACAGTACGGGCAGGGCCACACGCGGCACGACCGGCTCCTTTGGGTCCGGGCTTTCATCGTTCCGGAGCGGCTGCACGTCCGTAAAGTATTCTCCATTACAGGCATATACGGCCACGATACGGGCCTTTCTGGTGATGCGGTAATAATGCCGCAGATTGGGCATGGCCAGCTCAACAATCTTGCGGATCATGCCCACGACATCCCGTTTTCCCTGTTGCTCGTCCATTTCCGTTCCTCGTTCGCCTTCATGCCCGGCGGGCAAAGCCCGACCGGGCGCTCCCTCGTCTCTCCATGCGGCGCACGCGCCGTGCCTCCGGCGGTATGCGGTGTTCAGCTCCAGCCAACGTCTTTCCCGTAGGTAATTACGGTGCGGTTACCGCTTTCCTGAAACGTATGCACTACGTCCAATGCCCGCACAGTGGCATCCAAGCTGCGCCGGGCGTCGCGAATATGCACCAGACGGCTGTGCGTTAATCCCGGCAGCGGCACAGACACCAGAACCCCTGTTCCGCCGTCGGTCTGTGGCGGCGTATGTGCCAGCAGATTTTCCGCCGTAGCCACGCTGTACACATCGCCGGGTTCGTTCCCGTCGCTCCAGGTCAGTCCGGACGCGCCCAGCCAAAGAGCATGGCGGCTCATGTCATGACCGAAGCTGCGCTCCAGCGTATAGGCCAGCTGGCGTACAGCCCGCGCCACGGATACCCCGGAAAAGACCTGGTACGGCAACACGTCGCCCGGCACGTCCACTGCGCCCACGGCAAGCCCGGTGCGGGCCAGCAGCCGCCGGGCCACGACGTCAGCTGGCTCCCGGTAAAAAGATTCCGTCACGTCCGTGGTGGTCAGCACCTTTTCACGCCCAACGGCATGCACCGTCACGGCATCGGCGCTGCTGCTGTCGGCGCGGGGCTGGTCGATGCCTTCAACGGTCCCCTCCCATTCCTGCCAGAAGCCAGTCTCGCCCCGGTATCCCCAGCGCACGGCAACCGCCTGCCCCGTGGCCAGCACAGCGCGGGCTTCCCCCTCCGGGTCCGGCACGGTAATGGTTGCCCGGCTGACAACGGCCCGCCGCCGGAAGACCAGCTCAAGAAACGGACTGCGCAACACTTCCAGCGGCCCCACATTGCAGCGGACGTTCAGGCCCTCGATCATGACAGGTCCCCGCCGATGACTTCTTCAGGCTCTTCCGCCCTGGCTGCGGCTGCAGCTTTTTCCTCCGCTTTTTTGGCCAGCTCGCCGGGTGTGGGGGTCTTGGCCTGCGCCTGTTCCTGGCGCACGATGGGCGGATTATGCTCCACAAAAGATAACGACGCGCGTATCTCGTCGGTCTGGGTCGTCTCCGCCGAATCCAGACGCGAGAACACCACACGACGCACACCTCGCGCGAGAAGGTGCCGGTTGGTCACGGTAAAAATGGAGGGGTTGGCTTTCCCATCCGTTTTCTTGAACCATCCGTTTAAGGATTCCAGCTTGTCGTAACAGGTCCCGGACCCGTCCGTCGTCAGGTAAAGGGTCAGGCTGATGTCCGCGTCTTCCCAGCCCTGCGGCGTCTTTTTCTTGCCGCTGGCCTTGTCCACGCTCTGCTCGTCGAATCGCACCTTGCCGCTTACCCGCAGGTCGGACAGAATGCCGGGCAGCTCCTCGCCGTCGATACGCACGACGCCGTCTTCAAATGTCAGAAGTTTTACACTCATGCCATATTTTCTCCCATTTCCGTGGCCGCCGCCTGCAGGTCAGCGAAGAAGTCCTGCGCGTCCTTGACGTTGGGGAGGGTGATGTTGGCGATATGCAGGGTCCAGGATTGCGGAGCGGCGGCACGGTCTCCGGCGGCCCTCGCCCGACGTTCCTGTTCCTCGGCCAGATCGGCGGGCATACCGGGGGCGTCGGGGACAACAGGCTGCTCGCCGGTGGCGGGCACGGGCACATCCGTGGTCTTCCACAGCCCGTCCCACCAGCTGCTTATGCTCTCTTTCAGGCTGCCCAGCTTGCCGGACAGGGTGGCGTACAGACCGGGGAAGCCCGCGTTCATGCCCTCGCCCAGCGTGGACATGAGACGCGCTCCGGACAACGTCAGCGTGGACAGGGGGCCTTCCTTGGCGTCAGAGAACGGCAGCAGATTGCGCAGGCTGGCCAAGGCATCGGAAAACGTCTGCTTGAGGCTTTCCACCTTGGACAGGATGCCTTCCTTGAAGGTGTCCAGAAGGCGTGCCCCTGACTCGAAAAGGTCGATACCAGCCAGCCATTCCGTGGCCTGCGCCCACGCATTGCGCAGCCAGTCCCCAATGCGGAAAAGGTCTGCAAAAGCCATGAGCGACGCGCAAAAATTGTCCCAGACGCTTTGCGCCATTTCTGCGGCGGTGGCCCAGTCGCCGGTCAATACGGCACCAAGCCAGCGGAATGCCGCGATCAGGCTTTCGATGCCACGTACCAGATTGGCAATGACCGTCGCCAGCCCTTCCAGTATCCAGCTCAAAAAGCCGCCCAAGACCTCTCCCAGACCTCGCGCTTCGGACGCGGCGCTCGTGACCTCAAAGCCGAAAGCCTCCTCCACTCTCTTCCCAACGAAGTCGAACAGTTCACCTATCTTGAGAATGGCCGGTATCAGGACCGCCACCGCACCGTCAAAATTCAGGCCCTCCCAGATACCCGCAAAAAATTCTTTGATGCGGTACACGGCACGGCCAACGGTCACAACCAGCCGCTCCAGACCGGCGGCCCGGATGTCCCTGGCCAGTTCTCCCCGGATCTCGAACGTGCTTCCCTTGAGGCTCTCGAAGATGGCCGTCACGCCCCGAACCACGAGGGAAATGTTCCGCCCCCAGCGGTTCAGGGTCGTGGCGATCCCGCCAAAATTTTTCTTGTAAGCCACATACAGCAGGCCCACGGCGGCAATCAGCGCCCACACGGGCCAGCCCAGCGCCAGCAGGGCCATCCTGATACCGATCAGGGTCGTGGAGACCACGGGGGCGGCTTTCGATACCGCCCACATCCCGGCGCTGAAAGCCGTCACGGCCAGCACAGCGGCGGCCAGTCCTCCGGCCAGGGTCAGGATGACCTGGCCGACGCGGGTTTCCGCCACCCAGCGCAGGGCGTCGGCCATCGCTCCCAGGGCCTTGGCCCCGGCGGTGATGGCGGGCAAAAAGGCATTGCCCACGGCAATGGCCAGATTTGTCAGCTTGTTGGACAGGAGCTGCAGCGCGTTTTCCGTGGTTTTGCTGCGTGTGTCGAACTCCGCCTGCATGGAACCGGCATAGTTCGCCTTGTTGCCCACAAGCTCGAACGCCTGGGACAGGTTCCCCATGTTCTTCAGCAACGGAGCAATGGCCCCCAGAGATTCCTGGCCGAACATCTCGGTCAGGAGGGACATTTGCAGTTCCTTGGGCTTGTCCGCCAATGCCTGCAGGACCTTGAAAATGGTTCCCTGGGCATCCCGCTGCATGTCTTTGGCCATCTGGGTGGCCGAAAAACCCAGGGACCGGAACGCGGCGGCCTGGTTCTTGCTCATGGCCGTGCCCTTGACCAGGGTCGTCGTGAAACTCTTGAGCGCCGTTGCCGCCACTTCCGGGCTTGCTCCGGCGGAAAGGAACGCCGCGCCCAGCGCCGCCACCTGCGTTTCCGCCAGTCCACAGCTCATGGCCGCCGCGCCCACGCGCTGGATGACCTCACCCAGCGCGGGAGCCGTGGCATTCATGTTGTTTGAAAGATGGTTCACGGCATCGGCCAGGGCATAGGTCTGCGGCAGGCTCAGGGCCATACCGGCCCGCCAGTCGGCCATCATCTTGCCCGCCTGGTCTCCGGTCAGGTCGAAGGCGACGCCCATCTTGGCGGCCTGCTCGGCAAACTCGGTCAGGTCTTCCTTGGCCACGCCGGATTGCCCGGCGGCTGCGATGATGGCCGCGATGCCGTCCGCCGCCATCGGGATGCGCCCGGCCATGTCCATGACCGTTTTGTTCATTTCCCGGAACTCGGCGGCGGTGTCGAAGTTTACCACCTTGGCCACATCGGCCATCGCGCTTTCAAATGTCATGGCCTTGCTGGCCGCCATACCGAAAGCCCCGACCAGGAGTCCGGCGGCCACCGCCGCCGGACCCATAGCCAATGCAAGGTTGCCCAGGCGTTCCCCCAGACCTGCGGTAGCGGCGTTGGCCACGTTCATGGATCGCGTAATGCGGCCCAAGGGACCGGAGATCATGTCCACCAGGGACAGGGTGGCGAATACGGAGAAAACTTCCATGCTCAAACCTTGCGGGTTCCCAGGATGCTGCGGGACAGGGCCTCAAAAAAGCGTCGTTCCATCCAGACGGCCTGACGCACCTGACACGCCCACTCATCCAGGTCTTCCGACGGCTGAAGGTGGAGCCAGTGCAGGATAAGGGCATCGCCCTGGGCGTAGCCGTCCGGGGCCTCTAGTTTCCCAGATCGGCGGCAATGCCCACGGCGCGGATCAGGGCGGTGGAGAAGGTTGTGGCAATGCCGGGATACTCTTCCAGAGCCTCGGTAAGCCGCTCCTTGTCATCGGGATGGATAGTGGCCAGCAGCAGGTTGCGGGCCGCCTGGGTGGGATTTTTCCCGGCCACGTCCTGCAGGCGCTTGATTTCCATTTTCGTGGGTTTGGCAAAGCGAAGGGACAGCTCGACTTCCTTGTCTTCCCATTTGTCCGTGAAGGTCAGATCAAACGGGGCATATTTGCGGGTGGGTTGGGTGTCGCTCATGGTATGCGCTCCTTTGTGTGGTTTTCTGGGGGAAATTCCCTTCCGCATACCGTAGGCCCAAAACAAAGAGCGCGCCCGTACTGGACGCGCTCCATGCGAACAAAAAGCCGCTTCCCTACAGGGTATAGCCGCTCCAGTCCTTTTTGGCGGGCACACCGTTGTACAGGATGGGGGACAGGATGGTGAACTCGCAGGTCATGGGGCTGGCGTTATCATCCCCCTGCGCGGCGCCCCCGCCGCTGAACTTGGTGATCTTGCAGTTTTTCAGGGTATCCGTGACCGTGCCCATATCGTTGTTGGCATAGGAGACCACGATGGTGAACGGCGCATGGTCATAAATGCCCCCGCCGTCAACGGTCAGCTCTTTCTTGAGCTTTTCCCATTCATCCCTGTCCAGGACCATGCTGCCGCTGGCCTCGTAGTTTCCCCGGCCATAGGACCTGGGGATGCTGCCCCTTCCATAGCGGGCCGTAACTTCCTGCCCGTCCTCGTATTTGATCTCGGTAATCCCCGCCGCTTCTCCGTGCGGCAGGGTCACCGTGATGTCTTCCCAATCGTAGGCTCGTCCATTGACAGACATACTGCCTCCCGTTACGCCGCCACGCTGTAGCGTTCGATGCGCGGGTCGAAGTTGGAACCCGCATAGGTGTAGCGGTTGTACAGCTTGATTTCCCGGATGATCGGGATGCCGACAAGCGTGATTTCCACCGCCACGCCGTTGTTCACAATATCCTGCCCGGAGGGGATTTCCACCACATAGGAGGCCAGCTCTCCGGCCGTGGTCATGGCATCCAGGGCATTTTCCAGATTGGCCTTCAGATAGGCGAGACCACTTTCACTATCCGGACGCAGGGGGTCTCCGGCCTCGTCGTACATGCTTTTGAGGGCAGCGATGCGCGTCAGGCGCACGGCCTTGAAGACGGTACGCAGCACTTCCTCATAGCGAAAGTCGGAGGTATCCTCGGCCAGGGTGCGCGAATCGCCCCAGTAGGCTCCCTCCAGCCCCGCGTATTTTTTGGCCGTCTGGAATCCGTTGCTTTCCAGGGTCGGCTGGACAGCCTCCCAGCCGTCCGGAAGGGTAAGCTGCGATATGGGGCCGTCCTTAACGCGGCCTGTGGCCCGCTGTACGGGTATGGCCATCACACGTCCGGACTGCAGGCCACCGGCATTGCGCAGGCGGGATGCTCCCGCCGTATCCACGATCTCGCCATACTGGCAGCAGACGGTCACGAACCGGCCCGCCACCCCCTGCCGCTCCGCCAGCAGGGCCGCCACATAGGCGTTCAGGTCTTCCCCGTCAAACGGCAGGCGGGCCTCCAGCTTGAAATAGGTGGGGCGCTGCTGGTTCCACAGCTCGTCGGCCTTGGCTTGGGCGGCCATCCAGTCCACCGAGTCAGAAGGGCCGACGATATGCACGAACTCCACATCATAGAGGGCCAGCGGGCTTTCCAGGGCATCCAGGACATCCACGATGGACGGGGCGGGGGGCAGCAGCCGGCAGGTATAGGTGGTCCCCGCCACGAACTCCCCTTCGGGGAAGGTCAGTTTGACACCGTAATCGGCCAGCTCGTGGAGGCCGTCCACGGGGATGGTGCGGATGGCCGCGAACGTATCCCCACCGTCCACAGAGAGCTGGAACGTCCCCTCGTTCCTGGCACCGCTTTTCACGATACGCACCACCAGCTCCGCCCCGTCCAGAACCCCGGAATCCAGTTCCGACACCTCCGGCAGCGGACTGGATTCATCCCCCACCCGGACCACAGGGCCAACGGGACAGCGCACAGCGAAGGTGTAGGTCGCGCCCTCGTCCAGGCTCGCGTCATCGGGGAAAATCAGGGTAGCTCCCGTGGGTTCCTCCCCGGAGCTGATGGGGTTCTGCGTGGCGGAGGGGACGGGTTCCGCAAATGTTTTGCCGCCGTCCGTGCTGATTTCCAGCGTGGCGGTGCCAATGGTGCCCGCCGTGACCACCCTGACCACCACATCGGCATTGAGCGCCGGATAACCGGAGAGGGTGGCCCCGGCCTTGCCACCGTTCACGGACAGGCCGGAGATATAGCCCCCAGGCTGCCCCTGTACGGGGACGGCCACAACGTATGGGGCCTGTCCCCCCGTGGTCAGCATGTCACGCACGCGGTCCACAAGCGGCCCCGTGCCCAGCATGGCGGCAAGGTCCGTGCGTTTGCCGATCAGATAGGCCTTGCCCACAATGCCCCTGGAGCAAACACCGGCCACCAGGGCTTTGCCGTCAACCCCACCGGTAACGATCCCGGACGTGCCGTCGATCAAATATTGCAATACGTCGCCCATAGCAACATGACTCCTTCTCTAGCGGTTTGCTGTCGCCATCCGTAAGCGGGCAATGCCCGCTAACGGCTGCCGCGCCTACCTCGCACGACCGCCGCCGAGACGGCGGGCCTTGAGCTTGTCAAGCGCGCTCTTGTAGGCCGCGTCAGTCACCCGTTTACCGGCTTCCCAGCCCATCATGCGGCACAAGGCGGCCTCCATCCAGGACGGGACGCGGTGGCGGTCAGCCAGCACGGCCAAGTCCACCAGGTTTTCCCCGTCGGCGGGTTCCCGCGAGGCCGTGACTGCCGCTTTCTGGGGCGCTGCCGCCACATTTTCTTGCGGAACAGGGGCCGCTTCCCGTACTTCCGACGCTTTCGCCTCGCCATGCGCTCCCTCCTGGCCGCTGTTTTCCATACCCGACGCCGTCTGATTCTCGTCGACCGGCGTAGCGGGGGTGGCCTGTTCGTCGTTCTGCTTTTTCGTCGCCATAATAGATGACTCCTATCCGAGTTTCGGTTTGATGGTGAACGTCGGGATCAAGACTTCCGCCTCCTTGCCAGTTATTCTCCAGGTAAAGGAAATCACAAAAAGGCGATTCACCCGCGTAAATACCTCGATGACCTGATGCCCGACACGCTTGTCCGGAGAGCGTCCAAACGTCGCCTGTTGTGCCCGAACCCTGACCCAGTTTCCCCGGCTGTCATTGCCGCCACGCGGCAGGGCCGCCGCAAAGGCAAGGCTGAACGCTTCCAGCCAGGGGCGGTCATCGGCCAGGACATTGGCATTGACCGTTTGCACCACCTCGTACAGCTCGCGGGTGCGCTCCTGTTGCAATGCCGTGCGGCGCACACCCAGCACACGGCCCGTGCGCGTGTATTTTTCCGGCAGAAACTGCAGCTCGATGCGCGGGCGCTGAAGGGTCAGGTTGTCTTTCTTGACCATGTCGATGACCCGGCCTTCCGGCAGCCCGGCATCCAGCGCGGCCTGCGTTATGACCCCCGTGGCAAATGTCTGCATGCCGACCCCTATACCTTGAAGATCCCGGCCAGAAAGTCAGCCATAGCGGCCCGCACGTCATCCAGGTCACTCTCGGAAACCCCAAGATACGGACGGGCCGGGATAGTCACCTTGTCGACGGCCCTGGTCGTGCCGTCGTGCCCCTTGAACACCAGCTTCTTGGCTTTCTTGGGTACGATGACCCCACCAAGCTGGTGGATACGGGCATACGGCAGGTTGCTGCCCACCATGACCTTGTCGGGGGTCGCCGCGTAATCGATGGAATCCCGCAGTCTGGCGGTATCCGTAAGCGTCTGCCCGCCGGAAGCAGCGGCACGTCCGGATTGAGGCCATTTTTGCCCGTCCGGGGCTTCCTCGTCGCGGAATCGCTGCCGTGTGCCGGATACCAGCCCCTCGCCGATAGACTCCATAAGCGCCTGGGTATGGGCCAGAGAATGGGCGGCCTTCCCCAGAGCCTTGTCCAGACCTTTCCAGTTCAGTGCCGCTCCGCTTTTTGCCGCCATAGCGCCTCCCTACAGGCCCCGCAGGTCAAAAAAGCGAACGGGGGCGATTACGGCCACGCTGGCCTCTTCCCTGTCGGGATTGGCCTCTTCCAGTGGCAGCTTTTGCTTGCCGGAAGCGATGTCTTCCAGGAGGTCCGTGCAATATTTCCACTGTTTTTGGAGGGGCAGCCATTCATTGTCGCTGCTGGCTTCCGTATCCACCAGGGACGTGATGGCCTCCACCACACGGTAGGCGCTGATGACGGCGGCGATGTATCGCACCAGCTCCGGCACATACGGCCAGGGCTGCGGATACCGGTACGAAAGCGCGTCCCCGATCTCGCCGGACACGGCTTCGATGGTCCTGTCCACGAGGCCGGGGTTTTGCTGCTCGCATGCCTCCACATAGGCGGCGTGCAACAGGTCCACGATATGGCTACGACGGCACAGCAGCATGGAGACCCCTTTTTTTCGCGTTTTGGACTAGTTTTAGACTAGTCTGATTTATTTTCTCCGGGCACTGCCCGCCCCAAGAGGAAAAATCCCTCTCAGGACGGGCAGGCGTCCCGCCCTTTAATCCACGACCACGGCCTTGCAGGACGCACGCGACGGGCGCGCCGGAAGGGGCTTGGCCTGGCCGATAAGCATGATGCCGCTGTCGTCCTGACGGGCCACCGGCACGATATGCAGCGGCGTGGCCGCATTGTTGGCCGAAATGGAGTCAATGGCGCAGTACCAGACCTTGCCCGGCTGGTTGGTGGCCACGGCCAGCAGTACCTTGGGGTTGAGCTTGGGCAGCCATTCCGTTTCGTCTTGCGGGTTGGGATAGGTCTCGTCCATGAAACGGATGGTGTAGCCACCCACCACAACACGCCCCTGCTCCAGGGACACACGGTAGGGCTTGGTTTCGACCGTGGACACATACTGTTCCACAATGCCCAGCAGGACGGCCACCACGTCGGACCCGGCCCAAAATTCCACGTTGCCGCCCAGGCCCCCCTTTTTCACCTCCAGCTCCATGTCGCGCAGGAGCTTGTAGACGTCGGGCAGCCTGGAGCCCGCCGTCAGCTTCGCGGCGGGTTCATAGGTAAGCAGCTGGCCATAATCGACCTCGTAGGTCTCCTGGTGCCCGCCCTCCAGTTCCACGGGCCAGGTCAGCTTGCCTGTGGAGGCGACCACCGCGCACATGGCTTCCGTGGTATCGCGTACCGTGCGGCGTATCTGGTCGATCTTGCGGGTACGCCATGCCGTCACGGCGGCCTGATCGCCGGAGATGACCCGCAGGTCGTTCAGCTCCGACGCGGTCACCGGGATTTTTACCTTGACCGGCAGAGGGGCGATAAATTCCATGCTGGCCGTTTCGCCCTTGAGGGCAACAGGCGTACCGTCACGGCGAACAACAGGCACGGTCTGCACCACGGATACCAGCTCGGAGACGCCGATCAGAGGCAGCGGATGCGTGGGCCTGTCTTTGAACAGGGTATCCATGATGGTGGTTTCCAGCGGCGTGAGCAGTTTCATGGACGCGGCGATAGCCTGCGGTGTGAACAGCCCTTTGAGTTGCGCAAGCATAGTGATTCCTTGTTGTTAGACGGTTAGACGGCAAAGACGCCGTGGCGCGCCAGGGCAGCGATCTGCCCGCCCGTGGGGGGTACGCCGTCGCCGGTCTTCAGCACCCGCGTTTTGACCGTTCCGTGGACAACGGCAGCCACGCTTTTTTCTCCGCTCTCCCCGGTGGGATCGCACGGCAGGTCTACGACGGCGCACGGCTCGGCAGCGTCCACGGCCAGGGCCGGTTCATAGGTCACATCCGCCACGGCCAGAGTAACGGTCACGGTATCACCGCTGGCCGGTTCACCGGTCAGGGACACGCCGTATTCCGTGATGGTGGCCGGGCTGCCGTCCAGCTTCCACGCGCTGTCGTAGGTGAACACATAGGCACCGGGCACGTTGTTCACCTTGGCGGCCAGGGTCTCCAGCGTCACGCTGGCGGCGGTGACGCCGGTATTCTCCGCGCCGACCACGGCGGTCGCGCCGTAAACGTCGACAGCCTTCAGCAGCAGGCCGACGTCCAGCTTTTCGGACACAGAGGCGGCAAGGGGCAGGTAATGGATGACAGTGGGGTGGTCATCCGTGGCGGCACGTTCGCCACCAAACGTGTATTTGCCGAGAAAGCCCTCGTTCATGGCTCCTCCTACATTTTGCTGACCATGTCGTCGGGGGTCCATTCGGGCTGGTCATTACCCGCATGGGCCGGAGGCGTCGAAAATTCCGCAAAACGCTGGTCCCTGGGCCGTGCTTCCAGCTCCCGCAGGTAGCGTTCTTCCAGGCTGATGGTCTCGCTCTTGCCGTCGGGGGCGGCAAAGTCCACACTGCCCCCCTGGCTGGCCAGGGCCGCAGCGAAGGTCAACACCTTTTCCTTGTCGGCGGGCTTCACCTTGCCGTCCTTTACCAGATCGGACACGCGGGCTTCCCGGCGTTCCCCCTCCACCTGTTCACGGTATGCGGCAAAGTCGGCGCTGGCCTTTTCGGCCTTTTTTTCAGCTTCGATTTTGGAGGTCTCGGCCTGTTCCTTTTCTTGCTGGCTGGTCTCGGCCTTTTTTTTGAGCGAGGCATTTTCAGTTTTCAGGGCCTCGATCTGGGCCTGCAGCTGGCCTACCTGCCGCTGCAATTCTTCCATTGTCATGGTGTCTCCTTGGGGTGTGGCCGCGAAGTCCACGGTTATGACGTCGTCGCCGTCGGAAAATTCCACCGCCCGCAGGCCGTCGATGGCGGGCTGCGCCGCGCCCAGCAGGGCCACATGACGCAACGTCACACGGTCCGGCATGAGGCTCATGCTCACATGCCGGTAATGGCCGGCACCCACGAGAGCGCGTACCTGTTCCGGCACCTGGGCAAATTGCGCCAGCAGCCTGCCGCCCTCACGTTTCAGGCGTTGCGCCCAGCCGAACGCCGGGGCCGCATCCGTCTGCGGGTGGCCGAATACCAGCGGGGCATCCCGCTTTTGCGGATCGTAGGCGCTGGCGATGGCGTCCAGGTCCTTTTCCGTAAACGTCTGCTGCCGCCCGGCGCTGTCCGTGAAGGTGCCCGTGCGGGCTATCTCGATCCATTTGTCCACTCTTCCGCTCCTCGCGCGGAACCATGCGGTGCGGAACACGTCCGCCACCGCCCGCGCTGCGTCGCTCGAAGGCGCGATACATCGCGCGCCTCCGGCGGTAAAAAGAAAGCCCCTGTTTCTCGTCACTATGACAGGGAAACAGGGGCTTCGCCCGGAAAGGGCGCGTACTATGCGAGGATTTTAGAGGAATCAGGCATCTTCCCCGGCGCGGGTCAGCAGGTCTTTCAGCAGTTCCGTGATGATGAGCAGGCCCGTCCAGCCGTCTTCATTGGGGCGGCAGGCTTCGTCCGCCGCGCCGAAGGCGCTGACGCTGGCCCCCAGAAAGGCCGTGATGTAACGGGCATCCTCCAGCGCATTGCCTGGGGACAGGTCGTCGGTGTTCATGCGTCCACCCCCTTGTCGTCCAGGGCCAGCAGATTGCCCTGCACGGGCCGGGCGGGAAGGCGGCTTTCCAGCAAGCCCAGCTCCCGCGCCTGGTTCATCAGGCCGTAGGCCGCGCTCTTGCGCAAACCCAGAAGCAGGCAGATTTCCTTTATGGTCAGCCCCATGCCCATGTAACGCTGCACCTTGAGCAGCTTGTCCTTGCGGGCGGGACGCAGGGCCATGCCCAGGGCCACCCCTTCGGCCCTGCCCCTGGCTTCCGCCGCCTGGACGTCCGGCAGGGCCGAAGCCCGGCCCGCGTCCATGCCCTGCTGATACCCGGCCGCACGGGCCAGCTCGGCCCGGCTTTCCAGCGCGGCGGCTTCCAGCGTGTTGAAGGCCTCGATGTAGCGGATCTTCCAGCGCACCGCCTCCGCCCCGGTGAAACCCATGACCAGCAGGGAAAAGGCATCGCGGGTAAGGAGGAAAGCACGGTCTTTGCGGATGCCCCCTGAATGAGGCAACAGGGTGTCTATTTCTATCGGCTCAAAATTGAGCCGATAGAAAGATTCCGGGCAGTTAGCGCGTAATTTGGCAATATCGCGCAGGACATTCTTGTGACTGCGCTTGAAATGATAGGCCACGATGTCCGAGCGCACGGCGGGCTGGCCTTCGGCCGTCAGGCCGACTTCCATTGTGGAATTGTCATTGATGAAGGAGACGGCTTGAGATAAACTGTTTTCAGCCATGATGCACCTCCTGTGAAGGTGGGTTGTGGTTAGGTCGTGTCCGGCACTCGCAATACCGGACACGACTGTTTTATTTTTTTTCTTCTTCCTGAGCCAACTTGATCTCAAGTGCCGCGATTGCATCCAGAAAAATTTGCTTGAGTGTCTTTCCCGTTTTTGCAGCCACGATTTTTGCGCGCTTGTGATCTTCTTCCTTCAAAACCATGCTGATGTACTTTCCTTCTCTTGGCACGGTACCTCCTGCCTCATTTGTAGCTACATGGCTTTTTAGCGTCAAGAAAAATTTTCACGCAAGTTGAGAATGGGCATTGCGGCTGGGCGCTGAAAACCGTAGGCTATACACCATAAAACGCCGCAAAGGGTGCAGATAGCGCCACACCGGAATCATCCCTTCATGCGGCCTGCGGGAGAGGGAAATATGAGGACTGTTGCCGCTGAGCTAAAAGTTTTTGGAGGTAAGGCTCTTATCATATTCATATTTCTTTATAGCATAGTAACCGTATTTGATTTGCATATCAAAAAAATCGAAGCCTTAGGCATGATTTTTGAATTTTGGCAAATAATTGGAGATGAAAAATCAAAATCTATTGCCAAAGACATTAAAGACGGCAACACAGAAACTCCAAGTGATAGGACAGTCTATTTGAATGCTTTACAAGATGAAGTCAATAAATATATTTTAAATGAGCTTTCCAGTTCCATAATAAAAGAAATACAATCAATATCAAATATCCCCCTTGAAGAACTCAATCTTAATACAAATAATCTCATAGATTTTCAAGAAAAAATGAAACATAAGAACACAATAGACGGCTATATATTTATTGGAAATTTTGACAACAATGAATGGGATAAGACCATGTTTGCGGAAAATGTGAACAGTCCTGGGGACATCCGCAAAGGAGAAATTCTTACCCTTACAAGCAATCTCTATTTAAGGGCAGAAATGCCGACAAATTCAGAGGAATACTACCGGAACATCAAGTCGATAAAAATCTTACCAAAAGGAACGAAAGTTACCATACTTGGCAAGCCTGTTGGCATAAAGCGACAGCACGCCACCCAATGGTGGGTTCACGTTTCGTATTAGCCGCAAGGCCGCCGCTTCTGGAAACTGAAGCGGCGGCCTTGCGCTAACAGACTGTCAATCGTTTACGGTTCCCCTGATATACTCCCCTTCTTGACACCCCTCCCCCCACGGGCTATGGGGAAGGTATGGAAAACTTTTTTGATGTCGCTACCAGGCAAGAACTGATCCGGTTCTTTGACTACGCGGACATGGTTGATGATGCGGCATTTATGGCCTTTGAGCGCAAGCAGCTCGACCAGAATCCTGATGTCAACCGTGGTCAGCTTGCGTGGCTCTATCATTTTCGCGGCGATGAAAAGATGGCCGATACCTGCCTTGCACAAATCAAGGACAATGATCTGCGCTTTGAAAAGCTGGCATATCTTGCCCATAGCCAGAACAGGAAGGAGCTGGCGGATTCCTATATCGAAAATATTCGTGACCCGGAACGACGCCTACTGGTATCCATGTCACTCTATGAGTGCCAGTGACCGCAAGACCTGGTCATAGTCCCATTCTCCCGTTCCCGAAAGCGCCGCTCTGACGACGCTTTTTTTTATGCCTGACCCCTTGGAAAGGGTCTCCACAAGCACCTTGCCGTATTCATCCCAAGGCCGGGTGGCGATCATCTCCAGCAATGCCGGGAGCAGCGCATCCTCATCGACGTTCAGCACTCCCACCAGCTTATCAAAATTCCTTATCCAAAGGCCGTACCCCAGGCCGTTTTTCTTGATATCGGCCTGATGTGCGGCTTTGCCGCCCAACGATTCAAGCATTTGATGGTAGGTCCTGCGCGCCGTCCATTGCGTGACCGTCTCCATGTACCGGAGTCCGGGAGCATTGCGGTTCCTTGGCAATGGCCCCCGTTTTTCCCTGTTGTGCGTGATCTCATGCCACAGGCTCTCGCAGGCGTATTCTTCCTCCCAGGTCAAAGCCTTACCTTCCGCAAGTTTGTTCCAGGCCGACTTCAATGCCTTTGCCGGATTGAACGTCTTCCCGTCTTTATGGGGGAAGTCCCTCTCGCTCAGCATGAAACGCCCGTCACAATTCGTTGCCATAAAATAGGATTCGCGCGTGACGGCCACGGAAGTGATGCCGTTATTCGTGGCAAGATGCCCCAGCCTCGACTTGATGCCTGCCTCCAGCTCCGCATACGTTTTGACCCTCTCCGGTCGTTTCGATGCCGGGCCGCGCTGTTCCTCGTAGCTGTCTTTGTTCAGGTCGGAATATTTCTTCAAATCCAGCCCGGATTCGGCCCAGTCCTTGCCGGGATTGTTCCGAAACCCCTTGTCCGGGCCGGGGAAATGGACAAAGTATTCCATCCCGGTCTTGGGATCGGTCCAGACCCCTGCCTGGGGCATTTCCTTTTCCACCGGAAGGCCCAGCGTATCGACCTGGCGCTGTGACAGGGTACGCACGCCACAGCGGCAGCGGAAACCGTTGGGCGGGTAATGCGTCGCCCAGAACTCGTGATCCGCCGGATAAACCTTCCCGTCCAGGATGGCGTGCGAGGGGCGCACCCGCCGGTCCATGACGGCCAGGTATTGCCAATAAGGACGGGATGCCTTCACCGCCTGCATTTTTTTGTAGCGCCCGGCGGCATAGGCCGTTTGTAGATTGGTACGGAAGATGTTTTCGATCCGGTAATCGTGCCAGCCCTGCGTCTGGATGGCGGTCATGATCCTGGTCTTGAAATCCGCCAGCGTCTCCCCGTTCTTCAGGGCGTCTTCCAGGCCATCGCTCACCAGCTGGACAAGGTCATGATGCGCCAGACCGGTAACATAGAAAGCCCGGTGCTTGGCGCTTTCCCCCAGCGCCTGCGCCTCGGCATCCGTGAGCTTGGCCCGCCATTTCCAGAACTCGACGGCCGCGTCAGGGGGTACCCCCTCGGCGATAACCTCCGGGGCTGGCAGGTCAAAAGGCTTTTTCTTAGGCATTGCCGTCCTCCGCCTCTTCGGCGGCCACGGCCGTAGCGCCGTATCCCGCCGCAGCCGTCATGGCGCGGGCCAGAAAACTCTCCAGCGCGTCCGGTGTCATGGACGGAGCCAGCAATTCCACCAAGGCATCCTGCAGATCGTCATAGCTGGCGGCCTTGCGGACGGCATTCTCAACTCTCGTGACAAATTCGGCGCTGGCCTTGAGCGCCCCCGGCAGCATTTTGGCAATGGCCGTATCGAGGGTGGCCTGCGCCTTTTCCGCCAGCGGCTTGCGCCCGGACGGGGCCGCAGCGCTGCTGTCGCCATCCGTAGCTTTCTTCGTCGCAACGGCTGCCGCGAAGTTTGCTATGCCCTCCGGTTGCGGGGCGTCTACGGTAAACTCGCTTTCCTTGAGGCCGTAATTTTCCTTGAAATGCTCCGCCGTAAAACGCACGCCGATCTCGACCAGCTTCTTGTCCAGATCGGCCCGCGTATTCAGGTCTTCGGGCTCGTCATAAGCGGCCAGCGGGGCCAGCACGCCAGGCCCGGCGTTGACCTGGGCATACAGCCATACGATCTCGTTCCAGGCGTCCACGACCATCGCCTTGTCGGCATCGGCCAGGTCTTCCGCCACGGAACGGTGGGTCTCCGCAGCAGCCAGGCTGTTGGCCCCTTCCATCTCTACCGTCAGGGTCTGTCCCATGAGAATCTTGCTGATGGCTCTGTCCTGCCTGGCCAGAAAGTCCTCATGCAGCGCCCCCTGCGTCTGTCCGGCGCTCTCCAGCTTCACATTGGCCCCGTGCGGGATGACGGCCACGGCGTCCTGCACCATGCGGGCAAGGTCCCGCGCCATGTCCTGCTTTTCCAGTCGTTCGGCCTTGGCCGGGGCCTCTCCGACCACCCACGGCAAACCGTGCCGCTCCACAAACTTGGCATAAAAACGCAGTCCGCCGCGCTTGAAGGCCACGGGCCAGAGGCAACGGGACAGCAAGCGCAGACCGTAGGGATTGTCGTAGGTGGCATGGTGCTGGACAAAGACGAACTTCCCCGCTGGCAGCGGCACCGGCTGTGCGGCGATACCACCGTAGACCCCCACGAAGGTCGGGCGGTTTTCGTTATCAAAGCGGAACCAGCGGGGAGGCCGGGGCACAATGTCCACAAGGTGCCACCAGTTGTCACCGGGCCTCCAGATCAGTTCCAGCGGGATGAAACCGAAGAAGGGCGCATCCAGGATGCCGGAAATGACGGTGCGCAGGTTGGTCCGCTCCAGGTCCCGTACAAAACGGCGGTACAGCTCCTCGGCTTCTGGGGTGGCCGTGCCGCCGTCCGGCGCTCCCGCCCGAAGCGTGAAGTCCGGGCAGTTGAGCACGCGGTTTTTTCGGGATAGCATGGCCGTGGTCACCTGGTCGTCCGCCGCCAGGTCCTCCAGCACGGTGGCGTCTTCGCCCCGCTTGCGTAGCACCGGATCGGGGTCCGGCAAGGTATTCAGCCACCCTTCCAGCTCGCCCAGGGTGACGCCAGCGTTCTGGCGTGTGGCCAGCTGTGTGGTCAGCTCCGCAGTGTGGAAAGGAAGAAAGGTGCCATCCGGCAAAAACAGCCCGTCCGCCATAAAAAAAACCTCCATTTTCCCGTCATGGTGACAGAAAAACGGAGGTCCTGCCCGGAAAGGGCGCGGGCTATGCAATTACAAAGGTAATTTAACATGATCACCATCATTGTAACGAGCATTATTTTACTATGTGTAGGATATATTGGCAATTTTTATAAATTGAAAAAAATTTCTGATGATATAGAATATTCTAACACATTTAAAACATTGCTAAATAAATATATAAACAGCAATTTTAAAAATGTTGACATATGTGACTCAATTCTCATTAAATCATATAAAATGCAGCGTATCATGGGGACGTTTGGAATTATAAATTCATATATGCCACCTTATGAAAATATAATCATAAACCGCTATGAAGTAATAACCAACTTAATACAAGAGATAAATAGAATTTATTTAAATTTTAAAGAATATCCTAATAATATTATACAATTAGCCAATAATTCTATAATGCTATATATTGGTTTTTTAACTGAACACGCAGGAGAAATAAAATCAAGACTGCGAAACCCAATAATAATACTATGGGATGGTATATTTATTATTTTTAACATTCCTCTTCACGCACTAGAGCGAATTGGAATAATTACAAATTCCGTGTATGAAAATATAAAAAACAATATTTTATATAAATTGTTAATATTTATTTTTTCTATCATTGGATTGTATTCTAATATTATAACAATAGTAGATGGACATACCTCATTTATAGAAAGCATTTTTAAATAACTAATCTATCAAGCCAAGGAGTATAGAGTGTCCTTTCCCATTCTATTTCACAGACGCAAATTAGAGGCACAAGGAAAAATTCCTGAGACCTACCAGTACTCTCTGACTGAAACATTTAAAAATAGATTTATCTCTCTACTCGATGAATACTGTAGTAAAACAATACCAAACGTAAGCAAAAGAGAGGATTTTTATATTGTAAAAGCTTTAAGAAAAATTTTTGGAGTTCAAAAACTTAGCTCCCCCTCTAAAATTACGTTTCTCTATTTCAACGAATTAGAGTATTTTATATTGACCGCTCATGATGACTATATTTTATCATCAGTAGAGTATATATGCAGATTTAAAAAAGATAAAAAATTGATAAATGATGTAAATGATTGTTTTAGGTATGACAGAATAGGATATAAATTTATTCAGCAGGGAGAAGGTTACATTGTTCCTATTGAGGATGATAATTTTTATACAGAATGTACAAATTCATGTTTAAGTATTCTCGCTGTTAGTGGTTTTAAGAGTAGTCAGGATTACTTAATATCTGCGTATCAAAACCTTTCTCAAAATGATTATGATGATGCCATTGTTGATGTAGGCCGTGCGATAGAAACTCTTTTAAAGGAGCGATTCTCAAAGCTCGGTATTCCTTATGATGATAAAAAAGACAGTCTAAATAAATTATTAAATATTGCGAAGCAACATATCATAACTCCCTATTCTTTTGAGCCATTTCAGCAGGCTCTCCTTGAGGTAGGAAGAGCGCGAAATCAAATGGGAGCGCACGGTGTGACTCCTGGGCAAACTCTTGTCGCTGACGAATTACATGTCCGTTTTGCAATCAATCAAGCAGCGGCCAATCTGCTGTTTTTAGCAGAAGTTCCCATGTCTAACAAATAGGAAAACTATGAGGAGAGATAGAAATGAGTGACGGAACCTTTACATGCAAATGTTTTCTATGCGGTAAGGAACATAGCATGGGACCGCATATATATGATGGAAAGTGGGTCAGATATTATGAGATGCAAGTCTGTAAATGGTGCTATGATGGCAACCATGACGGATGGAATCCTTCTTATGAAGAAAAAATACTAAACAATATTCATGAAAAAGGAATTGAAGAACCTGAAAGAAATGATAATGGATTGCTTCCACGAGATATATATTAAAAAACGGAATATATCATGAAACAAAAAATAGACTTTAGAAAACTTGGAACAGAAGATGGACTTGGACGATTTGATGAAAACGAGAATGTTTTTGAGATACATTCTCCGCATGCTTTGACACAAGTCATTGGATATATAAAGTTTAAATACAATGACGGCCCAGTATTATTTAGAGGGCAAGGCAAGAACTATCAGACTATGAAGCCAAGTTTGCTACGAGATTCTGATACATTAAATTCTTTTTTTCGTAGATCAGAAAAACTGTATGAATATATACTTCAACTAATTGATAACAAAGTTTTTATGGATAGTACAACTCCTATTGCTTATGAGCCTATTCTTCAGCATTATGGTATAAAGACGACCTGGCTTGACTTAGTTGATAATATATGGACGGCACTTTGGTTTGCTTCATATTCTGCCCACGCTACTGGGCCTGCCGATAAATATATGCACTACGAAATAAGTAAAAATGAATTTTCTTATATATCTATTCTATATTTTGGAAAAATAGAAAACACTCTTCGCGAAAGCACAAAGAGAAGAATAAAAAAATTATATAAATATAAAAATATACCAACTTACAAAATAGAATACCCTTCGTATCCTTTTTTCGAAACAGAAAAATATACACTTATTGATTTAAGGTATATGACACCGTCACTATATAGACGTCCCCACTCTCAGCATGCAATGCTTGCACGGAGAACTGCATTTCTATCCGATTCCGATATTGACTATAATGACAGTAAAATATGCACGTTAAAAATCAGAACATCTTCAGCTATAGAATGGATTGGAAACGGCATGCTTTCAAAAGTGCATTTTATGTTTCCTCCACCAATATATGATCCAGGTTATAAGCTTTTCTTGGACAAAGGCATAGACCCTGAAGATAAGAGGCTTGGAAGTATTCAGCATATAGGAGCGTAGTGGTTTACCTGTTTCACCACCCTCGCATATCCATCCCCGGCAAGGCCACGCCCGCATACTCCCACGGCTCCGCGCTGCCCAGCTCCTTGCGGGCATCCAGCATCATGGCGCAGGCCACCGCGCTGTCGCCGTGTCGACCGCCGGTCTTGTCTTTGCTGCGCTGCTCCGGCACGCGGGCCACGCCCTTGACCACGCGCAGGCTGCGGAAATCCGAAAGGATGCCCGCGTCCCTGGGCAGGAGCAGCGTCCTGTCTTCTATCCCGGCCTTCAGGAGCGGCATGGTCTCCCTGTACCAGGCTTCGGAGATCATGACCTCCCGGACCTGTTCCGGCCCGTACTGCTGCCGTGCGGCTTCCGCCAGGGCGCTGCCGTTGCCCCGTGCGTCCAGAGAGACACCGGCAAAGCGTGGCAGGGCGTCCAGGATGGCGAACAGGATTTGCTGCTGGGTACGGTGCGGGCAGTTGCGCAGCTCAAGGACGAAAGGCGGCACCAGGCGCAAATCCCGCTCTTCCGTGGCGGGCCAGAAAACGGAAAGGTCGCCGCTGCGTCCGAAGTCCACGCCGCAGAAATGCGCCTGGTCAACCGGCAGGCTGGCCAGCAGCGGCGCAAGATGCTCCGCGATCCAGCCCCTGGTGTATGTCTCGGCCACGGGCAGCGGCCAGTCCACAAAGTCGTCGGCTGGTGGCGTCCAGGTCAGCACCGGCGCGTCCCCCATGCAGGCTTCGATCATGGTCGCGTTCAGGTAGGCACCGCTGGAGCGGTTGGGGATGCAGAACAATTCCTCGTCAGCCCCGTCGCCGTAGTCCGCGATGATACCGGCCCGCCATGCCTCCTCGGCCTCCCGTGACCAGACACGGGGGGGATTGGCACGCTTGCAGATGGTCTTGAACAAGCCGTCGGCAATGGCGTCGTCCAGGGTGGTACGATGCAGGCTGTAGTTGCGCTCTCCGGAGCGGATCTCCTTGAGCAGCTCGTTGAAGGGATTTTCTTCCCCGTTGTGCGTGGACAGGATGGAGACACTGCCGCCCCACATAAGCAGGGCAAAGGCCGCCTTCATAAGCTCCGGCAAATCGTCCACAAAGGCAGCCTCGTCGATGATGACGCGCCCCTGTTTGGAACGAAGGGAGCGGGCTTCGGAAGGCAAGCCCCACACATTGAAGCCGGAGGCAAAGCGGATGCGGTAGACGGTGATGTCCCTGTCCTCGTCACGCAGGACGAGTTCCTCGGACTTTTCCGCCAGCACATTGAGCGTCTTGGCCCAGAAGGCGCAGTCACGGATGAAGGTCTGGGTCATTTCCTTGTTGTAGGAAAGGTAAAAGGTATCCTGCCCCCCGGCTTCCCGGCTTTTGGCCGCTTCCATGACGGACTGGAACGCCTCGCAGTACGAGGCCCCGATACGACGGCTCTTTTCCCAGACGCGCACGCGGGCCGTGTCCGCCACCCAGCGACGCTGGTAGGGCAAGAGGATATTGGCCACGCTCATCTATTCCCCCGTGATGCCCAGCGCCTGGTAGATGTCCTGGGCCATATTGCCGGACAAGCCGCGTTTTCTGCTCTCTTCCGCTTCGGATTCCTTGGGCAGGCTGGTTTCCAGTTCCGCCACCAGGTCAAGGCAGCGTTTTATATCCTGGACAGTGGCCGTGCTGATTTTTTCGGGATCGGCAAGGGCCATGCCCAGCTTGCGCTCCACGGCCTCGCGCAAGGCGGCAACGGCATCCGCCCGTGTGACGATCTTGCGCCGGGCCAGGCTGGCGGCGTGGGGAATCTTTCCGGCGGTGGCCAGCTCCTGCCGCTTCAAGGCAAGCGATTCCAGACTGGACACGGCAAAGGCCATCGAGGCGGCTTCCTTGGCATCAGTCGTGGCCAGGAGCTGTTCAAGGGCCTTCTGTCGTCCCTTGATGATGTTAACGCGGATCTCGCTTTCCGCCTGCGCTATCTCTTCCCGGCGACGCGCCCAGGAGTATTTTTGTCCCCAGCTTTTGAGCGTAGTCGCCGAGACGCCCGTGGCCTCGGCCACGGCGGCATAACTCAGGCGGTCAACGCAGTAGAGTTCCTGCGCCCGCCACAGGACATCCGTCGGGTATTCCCTGCCCATAGCGTGCCCCTAGAGGCCAAGGTTGCGTTCCAGGACCTCGATCTTGCGAATCACGCCCCGCAGCTCCTGCACGCGCTCGTTGATCTTGATGCCCAGGGCCATGACGTATTCACCGTCGATGTCTTCCGGGTCCCCAACCAGAGGCAGAGCGTGCCGGATGGAATCACAATGGCTGGTGATTTCCGCAGCGATGATTTTACGCCGGGTCCGCAGTTCCTCCCGCTGGCCCATTTCTTCCAGTCGGCTCATCTGTTCCTCGCTTCTATGATGGTGGATAGGTGCTCCATTGCCCGTGTGTTGTTCACGACCAGCGTCTGGAGCGTGTCGTTCATGCGCTCGTAATTTTTTACCAGCGTGACGTTCTTCCGGTAAAATTCCGCCGTTTCTTCGTGCTTTTCGCTTACTTCCTGCAGGATGGCCTCATGCTTTTCACTGATGGTGCGCAGGGCCTCCTGGGTGTCCTTCCGGTACGCCGCCAGCACCCGCTCGATGCGCTTGCCGTGCCGGTAATCCAGGATGAACACCAGTGCCACGGCCATCGCGGGAATGGAGGCAAGGAACAGGAGGATGCCGGGAACCCCCAGCGCGAACAGCGATTCTATCAGCGGCAATGCGGCCGTGAGGGCAGCGTTCAGTTCATTTCCCATGATTTCCTCGCGCCTGATAACAGCGCAGGGCGGCGTCCAGGCCTCCAATATAGGCTCTGAGAGCGTCGTCCCGCGCCAGCAGGCGAGCTATATTTTCAGGGCTGTCCAGCGGTTCCGCAGCGTCCAGCTCCGGCAGGATGGGTACGGATGGGGCCGGGCAGTCAGGCAAGTTGAGAATGGGCGGGACAGATGCCTGACGGCCACAGCCGCTACAGAGGACGATTGAGACGAGCAACAGCACGGCGGCGTGTTTCATCGTCCACTACCCTGGCCTCTTCGGCGGTAGTCCTGGCACGGGGCCTGGCCTGCCGCACGATGGCGTCACGCTCCGCCGCGTCCCGCTGCGCCTGCGCCTCCCGCGCCAGGCAGCGCCGGGCATTTTCTGCCTGGGCCTCGGCGTCCGCCCGGTATACCTCAGCCGCCGCTTTCCAGTGATCCCGTTCAGTGGCCGTGGCGGCATGATGCAGCCTTTCCGTGTCCAGCGCGCCCTTGGTAAGCAAGAGCGCGTAGGAAACAGCCACCAGCGCGAACACGGTCCCTATGCCGATCAGGCGGAGCATCATGTCCGTGCCTCCTCTTCAATGCCCCGACCCCAGCCGGCCTTGATATACGCCCGCTGCCGCTCCTTCAGGATGCGGCGTGGATACTGGCGGTTTTCGGCAAAGGCGGCCCGTCCGCGTCCGGCGTTCACGTTTTCCACGGAGTCAAACCACACCCGGTCATCCAGACCCAGGGCACGCGCCTTTTTGCGGTCGCGGTTCACCCAGCCCAGTCCTCCGTTATAGGCGGACAGGGTAAAGGCCATGCGTTCAAAGTCGTCATGACCGGCCACACGGTCCCACAGCCATTTGTCATAGACACAGAGCGCCCGCAGGCTCCAGCCGGGATTGAACGGCGCGGGCTTGCCTGTTTCCGGTGCCACGGAGGGCAGCCAGCGGGCCGTGGCGGGCATGAACTGCGCCAGCCCCTGCGCCCCCGCATGCGATACGGTGTCGTTGCGCCACCAGCTTTCGGTGTGAACCTGCGCAGCGAAAACGGCCACCGGTGCGTCCAGGCCCCAGGTGGCGTGGGCCGCCCGGACGAGCGTTGCCCGGTACTGCTGCGCCGCGCGGGGGATCGTCACCTCAGCGGCGTGGGCCGAAGCGCCTGCAAAAAACACCGTCATCGTCAGGAGGAAAGCCCGGATTTTTGCGCCCGACAAGGAAGGCAAGCGTTTTGCCGGGGGAATGGACACAGGCGTCCATGACCCCGAAAAAGCACGCCGCCTGACGTTGTATGGCAGGACAAGACGGGCTTTCATCACAGCCCCAGCGCCACGGCGATGACAAAAGCCGCGATAATGACGGCCCGGCGCGTCAGAGCCGCGCAGAAAGGCCCGTGATAACCAGTGGCGATGGGAAAGTCCGGCTGACCGTCTTCCCCCGTGGCCTCCGGGTCTTCCCGCCAGTCCTTGTCCAGATAGGAAGACGGCAGCGCATAGGGAAACGCCAGAAAGTCAAAGACCATGCCCGCGATGGCCGCCACCACGACCAGGGCCAGCTTGTAGGCCACCACCGGTCCCTGGGCGGGAGAAAAGAACAGCAGGGCCGACAGCAGGACGATACCGCACAGGATGAACAGGGCCAGAAGATACCGGGGATTACAAAGGAATTTCATTGTCACGTCACTCCATCCGCGCCGGGTTGATGGCCCCGCCGGGAACAGGCCCCGGCGGGTCAAAAGGAGAGCGACGGACCGGCGCGAAAGCGGCCCGCCATGACCAACATGCCATGACGGGCCGCCATGCGCCCGGAAAGGACGCGAACAGTGCGAACTTTTTTACTCGTCAAAGTCCCCGCGCAGCTCTTTTACTTCCTTGGATCTGACGCGCACGGGATTCTCCTTGAGCCGGACAAGTTTGCCTTCCGCAATATAGTCGTAGATGGTCCGCTCGGAAACATTCAGGCAGTAGGCGGCCTGCCGGACGTTCAGCAGGTCATGCCTCTCGACCATCTCCTGAGGGGTCAGTGTGTACGGCCTGACTGGGGGCACACCAGGATAACGGATAGGCAGGGGCAGCGGAAATCCGGCGGGACGTTTCAGGGTGCAGTGATCCGCACAGCCGATGCAGCAAAAAACGTCGTCGCGCACAAACCAGAATGGTTTGCGTCGTCCGCGCAGAAAATGGGGGCAGCCCAGCCTTTCGTAAACGCTGCGGTCAGGTTCGGCATCATACGGACGCCAGCCCTCACGGGTCAGTGTCACGATTTCCTGTATGCGTGTTCTGGACATAGCAACCCCCTAAAACAGCCTGGAAAAAAGTTCCTTCCCTTCGCGTTCCGTCTGGGCGCGGCACGCTGCGCACTCTCTCCGGTCCAGGCGGCGGCAGTGGGCACAGCGTATTTCCTGCAGGGCCGCCGTCAAATCTTCACCCGTCACTCTTGGCATGGGGGCAGCCGTATTGCTTTCGGGGACGGCTCCGGACAAGGCCGCCCGGATTTTTGCCACCTGCGTGTCGATTCTGCCCGGATACGTTCCGGCCAGCACCATATACACCGTGGCCCGCTTCAGTTCGGGATGCGCACGGCAAAAGGCGTGGACGGACACATACGACGCAAGAATCCTCGCCCGTAGGCTGCCGGCATCGCTATTCACCGCCCCCGCCTTCGGCTTTTTGCCTTTTCTCGAAAGCCTTTTCCCTGCGCTGCAGGTCAGACAACAGGGTGGAAATCTGTTCCCCGTTCTGCATCCAGACGAACAGCTCCACACCAAAGGCCCGCTTACAGCGAGTGTTCAGACTGGTCATGGAATAGCCCAGCTTGCGCCAGATAGCCAGGATTTGCCGTTTCTCGGAGGCAAAGGGCATGGAATCCGTGATCTCGATCCAGTCCGGCCTGCCATGTGCCGTCACGCGGCGGTTATGGCTCCTGGCGGGCGCGGTATAGGTCACCCCGTGGCTTTCGGCAAAAAGTTGCACCAGCCGGGACAGCTGGTGGATGGTCATGTCCTTGCGGCTTTCCACCCCGAACTCGGACCGCAGCAGAGCGCGGAAGGCCTCCTCGTCCATGTTAGGGAGCTGTTTGCGGGCAATCTCGACCTTGCGGTACAGGCCCAGGCGCATTGTGTGCTTATCCACGGCCACGACGTTGCTCCTTGGCTATGGTGACATCATCCACGGGAACAAATTGCACTTTTCCGTCCAGGCTTACCCCCACAAGCCAGATACCTTCATATCCCAGCACGGGCGGCGTTCTGGTCCAGGTCCCGTAATAGTGGGGCCAGCCGTCTACCTCCCGGCGGACGGTAACACGCGAGGGATAGGGAATATCCGGGGCCGGGGCCGGGGGCTCCAGGTTACAGAAGGCGTATTGCGCCGCAAGGCGGGCCAGACCGTCCTGGTCAAAAAAACGTGGTCTGCCGTCATCCGTATCCAGCCAGCGCCGGGCAAGGCGTACTCGATAGCAGCCTTCCGGCCCGCCGTGTAGCGGAGCCGGAGAAAGCTCCATCTTAACGCGCGTTTCCCCGGCGCGAACGCTGACGGACCCCGAAAATTTCCTTTTATCCTGTACCACGACTTATTCCTTATCGTGTTTCACCCGGTCTCGCAGTTCCGCTTTTTTCGCATTGTTGAAACGGTCTACCGTGCCGACAAGGTATCCCGTGATTCGGCGCACCCGCTCAAATTTGATACCCTCGCCGACATACACCACACCACTCCGCACTGTTTGCGGGAGTTTGGGCTTCACTTCCGTCATTCCCTCATCTCATGGCTGCTCTTCAGGCCGGGGCCGCCACACCCCGGCGACGGCCCCGCGTGGGGCCGTTTCGCATTACTTCAGGGCCTCTTTCAGCGCCGATCCGGGCACAAACACGGCCCGCCGCCCGGCCGGGATGGACACCGGCTCACCGGTACGCGGATTTCTCCCCTGGCGCGCCGCCGTCGTGCGCACCTTCAGCTTTCCCAGCCCCGTCAACGGGACTTCACCGCCGCCCAGCAACTCTGCGGCAGCCACATCGCCCATCGCCGCCAGCGTGGCCTCCACCATGACGGCGGTCACGTCCCTGTCGGGATGGGCCGCACGCAGGGAGTCTGCCACGGCTTTGAGAAATTCATACTTCGTCATACGTTGCTCCTTACTATGTGATGAGGTTACGGGTCACGGCCTCTACCGTCTCTCGTGGGTAGCCGCTTCGCAGCAGAATGGAGCGGGCCTCGCGGGCAATGTCGGCGCTGATCCGCCTGCGCTCATGCTTTCCCGTATTCTTCCAGTCCGTGCGTGATGCCAGTTCCGGCAAATCTTCCGGGATCGCGGAGGACCGGCAAAGAAGGACTTCCGCGAACCGCATCCCCAGCGTCTCCAGTTCTTTCTTGGTCAGCTTGTACGCCATTTGCCTCCCTACCCGTTGTCGGGCACGTCCTCCTTGCTGATTTCAATGAAGAACGTGTCGCTTTGTTGCCGCTTAAGGCCGACCAGCTCCAGCCGTTCATCCGGCCAGCCCATCGCCGCATCCTTGTTGATTTCCTCCTTGACGCGGATACCCTCGGTCAGATGATACTGGTGCAGGCGCTCCAGCGTCATTTCAGCCGTCACACCGCGCAGCTGGACGATCTTCGTGGAGGCCCGGAAGCCGATGACCCCGAAGCCCATGTCCAGACTTTTGTTTTTCGCGAACAGGTCCTGCCGGTTCAGCTTGGCAAAGACCGCCACGGCGTCCGAGAGTTCCTTGCGCCGGGCCTGCAGCGGCCCGGCAAGCTGACTGGCCTTGGACTTGGCCGCATCGACGGCTTCCTGCATGTCGTTTTCGATGGTGGAGAGCTTGCGGTCCAGTGCGGCCATTTCCGCCAGCGCTCCTTCGCACTGCGCGCGGTCCGCTATGATGTAGGGGTTAGGCTTGATGCGGGCCATTACCGTTCCTCCCCCGCCATACCGACGGCAATCAGACCGGATAACTTGACGTTTTGAGCTATCAGCCGCAGGTCGGCTTGGGGAAGGAGGATTTCCACCCTTTCGGTGCGTAGCTCCATCTGCCCGTTGGGCAAGCCATTTTCCAACGCCCGCGCCTGCTCGGCTGCGGCGGATAGATTTCCGCAGCAACGCGATACCAGTGCCTTCAGTTCTTTGTCCTGGATGCGCGCCGCAGCGCCCTCAAGCACAACGCCAATGGACGTGAGTTCCTCTTCCAGCATGACTATTCCTCCGTTATCTGATTGTTTTCATTCATCGGGCGGCTAAACCGTGCCTGCAGGACGTTGCAGGCTTCCAGGATGCCGTGCGCCGTTTTTTTGGCGTAAGGATCCGCACAGAGCATGAGCCGTGCGATGGTGGCCGCCGCCGCGCGTTCTTTTTGAAACGGGTCTGTTTCCCTGTAGGGCGGGTAAGGGGTCTCCGGTGTCATGTCCGCCTTGTTCGTTGCGCGGTAGGTAACGGCGCGTTTTTCATTGTGGCCAACGCGCTGGATATACCCCTGATCTTCCAGCCATGCCGCGTAGCGTAGGACTTGCGTGTAATCCACCCTCACCATGAGGGCGCATTCTTTGAGGCACCAGCCCGGCTTTGCCTTGCGGACAAAACGCCAGATGGCCGGAAGACTACGGCTTTCGCGGGGGCGATATTTGAAGTTGTAGGTGTAGGCTCCGGGACGAACCTTGATGACTTCCCCCATACGGGCCATGTCGTTGATACGATTACGCAGACGCGCCTTATCCCCCTCCTTCGTGAGACCGAGGGCCTCAAACAGCATGGCGTGGCTGATTTCCTGTCCGCCCTTTCCAAAGTTGCGCAGGGCAAACCGGATGGCTTCGCTGGTCAGCTCTTTCATATTTCCTCCTATTTGCGCCGCCACGAGCGGGCGGAAAAAGCCGTGTCCAGCATCTTCTGGTCCACGGCAAAGCTCCCGGAGGCCTTGGCGGAACGCTCCAGCAAGAGGCACATGTTGCGTACCAGCCGGAAGTCGCCTTCCGTCTTCTGGGCGATCTCCGTGGACAGGCTCAACGGAAGGTCCAGACCTGCGGCCTGCTGGGCGTACAAGGCGATTTCCGCAGGGCTGACCGGGCCGAACTCCACCTCATAGGCGATGCGCGACCAGATACGGCGGCGTTCATGGAGCAGGCCGAAAATCCCTTCCTCCCCGATGAGGACAACGGGCGCACCCGTCATCTCATGGATGTCCCGCAGGTCTTCGATACGGTCGATGCGCAGGCGGTCGGCCTCGTCGATAAAGATGGGCTTGGGTTCGGCCTCCAGAAGCTGCACCACAAGCTCCTTGCAGCGGTTGCCCGTATGCCGGGGCATGTCCATATTCTTGCCGCGCACCTCAAACAACAGGCGCTGCAGAAAAGCGGTCTGGCTCCAGCCCTGCCAGACGCGGACGTAGGCCCCGCCCCGCTGGTAGTGATAGCGGTCGGCCGCAACGCTCTTGCCGCGTCCGGCCTGCCCGTAGGCAAGGACAAACCCGGACAGCATCCTGTCCGCACCGGCCACCTCGTCCACCGCGCTGTCAAAGCGGATCATGGCGTCGGTCTCGATGATAACTTCGCGCATTGTTTTCTCCTCTAGGCTGACTGAACGGCCTGCCCGCGCTGGCGTGTGTACATGTCACGCAGCGCGTCGTAGCGCCGCTTCAGGTAGCGTTCATATTCAGGGGTGGCTTCATAGCCTTCCATCCATGCGGCATCGGCTGGCACCAGCTCCACGCCCCGCTCATATCGGGTCGAGAACAGGTAGGCGTAGCGTTCCTGCGAGTCCTTCCATCGCTTGAGGTCGGATGGCGTGTAGCCCGGAGCGGCGTCCATCGCCTTGCGGGCGGCTTCTTTGGCAGCCGCAAGAGCTGCTTCCGCTTCCGGCGTGACCACCGGGGCCTTCGGCAGGGGGATGACACGCGGTGTGGCCACACGCGGCGTCTCCGCCGTGAGGGCAGTCATGCGTGCCCGCGTTTCCGGCAGAACGACGTCCTGCAACAGGCTGCGCATGGTCGCCGCGCTGCTCTTTTCCTGCCGCTTCTTGAGTTCCAGAGCGGCGCGCAGCTCGGCTTCCTGTTCCGGGGTGCCGAGGATGGCGGCGGCCGGGTGCAGGCCATACGCGATGCCGTGGCGTTCCCGGTCCAGTGCCCGGCAGATGAAATCCCCGTCCAGCGTGTAGACAAGGACGGAATCCGGGCTGAAATGCTCGTCATACCGCACGAGTACCGGGTGACGACGGGACGCCAGCCGTTCATGCCAGAACAGGCGGCCATTGAGCCGGAAACCGTCCTTCGTGATGGTGCGGACCTCTTTCTGCATCATGAGCAGGGTCAGTCGCTGCTCGTCCTGGGGGGACAACCCCTCACCGCGTCCGTCCTGAAAGACCTGCGCGGGCGTCTTGCCATGCAGGTGGGTACGGAGCTGCGGCCTGTTCTCGTACTCGGCGAACCAGCGGGCGACCTGCGCATGGGTCTCTTCCAGCGTCAGGGGACGGCCGCCGAGCTTGTCATACAGGCGACGGTGCAGCTCCTCCCCGCGCTTCATGCGTGCGGGCTTGTGGGCAATATCGTTGCCCGTGTACGAAGGCATCCACACTTCCAGTTCGTGCATGGTGCCGAAAAAGCGTTCAATGGGCTTGGACTGGCCGTGATACGGCCACGCATGGATGACCTCGCAACCGAGGTCGCGGTACAGGCCAAGGAAACCGGCCTGCTCAAAGTCAGGACAGCCCTTGAAGAACTTGGCGCGGAACGCCCGGCCATTGTCCAGATAGACGACGCGGGGGAACTTCCCCAGCATGATGCAGGTCCGACGGAACGCGGCGGAAATGCTGGCCGTGTTTTCCGTGGGCATGATCTCCCAGCCCAGCGGATGATTGCTGGCACCGTCGTAGAACAGCACGATGGTCATACGCTTGGCCTTGCCCGTTTCCGGGTTCAAGGTCTCGAAATTGAGCGTATGGCCGTCGGCGATGACGACATCCCCCACACCGACAAGGCTCCAGTCGCGCAGCAGGGAGATGGCGCACTTGTCGTTCCATGCCTTTTTCCCTTCCCGGAACAGCGTCCACTCGTCGAAGCACTCCGACGTGTACCGGGTCACGAAACGGCGGATCGTCGGCTCGGAGGGGATATACAGCCCCTCGGCCATAAACTTCTTTTGTACTTCCCGGACACACTGGCTGATATTGGGCGCGTTGGGGTTGAGGACATGGCCGAGAATGACCATCTGGTGGCGCTCGGTCAGCGCAGTGCGCCCACGGTGGGCGACGCCGCGCTTGTCCGCCAGAGCCAGCACACTGCCCGCACGTTCCTGCTCCAGCTTCCAGCGTTCCAGCGTCTGCCACGACACCGGCCCGACTTCCTCCAGGAGCTTGGGCCATGCCCCCGCCTTGTAGGCGGTGATGAAGGCATCCTTTTGCGCTCTGGTGGCACCGAACTTGCGTTGCCAGGCGAGGTACTGCCGGACGAGGTCCGCCTTGGCCAGAGCCTTGTAACGGCGGCTGTCGTCCATGATGGCCGTGGTCGTGGTCATAGGAAGGACGGGACGACATTCGGAGCATACAGCGGCGGCGTGCTTTTCCTCTGCCGTGCGTATGGCCAGCCGCGTTTCTTCCGGCATGGAAGCAACAAGCCACTCCTTGCCACCGCCACGACCGGCACGCTTGCGGAACTGCCAGTTTTCACGGCTGGCACGAAACAATACGGCCCTATCTGTCAGAGACAAGAATTTAGCTAATTCAAGCGCGCTATATGCTTCCTTGAGCGCCATACATCCCCCTCTAGGCTACGCTTGCGGTCCGCCGAGGATCGAACAACAGCCGTTCAGGCACACCAAAAGAACGAAGGGCATCCAGAACTCTCGGACTATGCCGATAACCATTCATTGTTGCGGAGACCGTTTGCCGGGTGACACCAGCGGCCTCGGCAACATCCACGAAATTGACCCCCTTATTATCGAGAATGCGTTGTATTTCTCTTTTGGAGTCGGCCCGCTTCCGCCCGTAGGGTGCCAGCTTGCTCATCACTCCCCTCCATTTGCGCGTATTTTCTTGGCGTTGATAAAAAATAGGCGGCCTGCTATGGCTTTCGGGATGGCTTACTTGTCCCGTCATTTGTCAACCGCCCACAACGCCTTTCTATAGATTTTAACTAAAAAATACAAGCTAAAAGTTATTTCAGAGTTCAAAAAAATAACATTTTAGCTATCTATTTGAAAATATAGCTTTTTAGGCATGTGGGCATTTCGACGTTTGCTTCGGAGTTCAGCGATGGAATGTTCGAAATCATTTGAGGAAAAATTCGCGCGGATATGCCAGGTCACCCACACGGATAAGGACGCCGCATTAGCTAAAATCTTGGGCATCAAGGCACCGTCCGTGGCGGCAGCCAAAAAGAGGCAGCAAATCCCTACGGGATGGGTCGAAAAAATCGCGCTCCAATATGGCGTCTCCGCTGATTGGATCTTCTTTGGGCGCGGCCCCATGACGATCATAGAGGCCGAGGGGGTGCCCCCTGATGAGGCCAGCAGGCCACAGCCCAGCCATATAGCCCCACGCATCGATCTACTTGAACGTGAGCTGGAGTTAGAGAGAGGCGAGCGTAGAGAGCTGGCGGCAGAGAACCGCAGGCTCTATCAAGAAAAGGAGGGCCTTTTACGGGAGAAGGCAGACGTACTGCGAGAAAATGGTCTGCTGCGGGAAAAGATCGCGCGCCTGGAAGGAGAACTCGGCAGAGGGCCTTCTCTTTTTGACGAGCGTCGCAGTACCCACCCCAGTGAAGATGCCTCCCCCTGTCCCAGGGGGTGAGTCCCCGCCCCAATGTGTGAGTCCTCTCCCGGTGGGGAGAGTTCTCGCCAGTAAAAAAAGAAGCCACGGACGTGTCAAAACCGACACTCCGTGGCCTTTTTCCGTTCTCATCTTGCGTGACGCTCGCGTCCCCAAACGCCGCGCCATTCTCAAACCTTTCTGACACGCCATTTCAGGGTCTGGTCAAGCGTCAAACCCCCGTCAGTCAAGGGAAAGTCAACCATTTGTCAGGCTTCCTCCGCTCTATTCCCCATTCTCATCTATCGTGACCCCCTATAGCGTTCCAGGCACCCTTGAAATCCATCCCTCTGCCATAGTTCCAGCTTTTTTCGCTGTTGCCGCGCAGGGCGTATTCCACTTCAGCACGCACGGGCACGCCGAACTGGCTGTTGAAGTCATAGGCCAGGGCCAGGGCGCCGCCCAGGGTGAACTGGCTGTAGTTCTCGCCCGCACTCAGGGAATCAACTTCCATGGTGGGATAGTTGTTCTGGATGCTCATCAGGAACTTGGGGGCAAGGTACATGCCGGTACCTTCGGCCTTGGCCAGGCCGGGCAGGGCCAGGGCGCAGACCAGCGCCAGGACGGCAAAACAACGTTTCATCAGGTTTTCTCCTTTCTTTGGGAAGTTGGCTGCCGCTGTCCGTGGGAGCAGGCAGCATTCGGGATGTTCCTCTCTAGCAAGGAGAAGCGATATTTTCAAGAATAATTATTCTATGCCATATTTCATAACATATGAAATATATTTATTTTTCATTGCATGCTTCTTTCAGGATACGCTTCCGCACAGGAACAAAACCCGTCACCACAGTGGCTGATACTGCATGACATGTCATCATTCCCGGGAAAAGGACTCTTATGTTTTTTTTATCACAAGGACTCAGATCACGGCATCAATGGCGCTCGTATCTCCTCCAGGAGGTATCCCTGCTCCCTTTCGTCCCGGATGCCCAATAATACTTTTTTACTATTATTAAGAGCGAAGCGGAACAAAAAAGGCCGCTCCCGGGGAAGCGGCCTTTTTTGTTTCGCGGGTGATGCGCCCTAGAAGGCGAAGCGCAGGCCCAGCATGAATTCGTGGTTGTAAGGACGGCTGCCCACCTTGATCTGGTCGCCGTTCAGGGCACCGCTGGCTTCGGTGTAGCCCAGGTCCACATAACGGTAGGCGGCGTCGATGTACAGGGCATCGTTCACGTTGTACGCCACACCGGCGCCCACGTTCCAGGCGAAGTTGGTGGTGCTTTCATCACGGGAAACGGCGCTGCCGTCACGGTGCAGGTCAAAGCCCAGGTAGTTGAAGGACAGGCCGATACCGGCGCCGATGTAAGGCACGAAGGCGCTGTCATTGCGGAAATCATAGTAGAGGTTGGCGAACAGGGTGGAGCTGTTCCAGGTGCAGTCCACGCTGCCCCAGTTGCTGCCCCAGCTTTTTTCGCTGTTGCCGCGCAGGGCGTATTCCAGTTCCACACGCAGGGGCACCAGATACTGGGGCCAGAAGTCGTAACCGGCCGCCAGGGCGCCGCCCAGGGTGAACTGGGAGTATTCGTCCACGCCGCCCATGCCGGAGCGTTCGATGGTGCCGGTTTCCTGAATGGTCATCAGGAACTTGGGAGCCAGGTACATGCCGGTACCTTCGGCCTTGGCCATGCCGGGCAGGACCAGAGCCATCAGCAGGGCCAGTGCAAGGATGGTGCGTTTCATTGCTCTCCTCCAAAGAGATGTTTCCTGCAGAGCAGGGCCTGTTCAGGCGGGTAAAGTTTAGACTTTCTCAAACGGGACTATAGAGACTTTCTAGCTGCCGGTCAAATGGTCTGTGCCGCGGACACAAAAAAAGGCGCCGCCCCGCGGACGGCGCCCGAAGATCTGCCAGGAAAGGGAACTAGAACTTGTACCCGAAGCTCAGCATGTAGATGTTGGCCACGGTGTTCTTGGAGTTGCCGCCTGTAATGCCGGTGGGGAGTCCATGGACATTCTTGATTCCAGAGCTATCCGTATCGTCATAGTTGGTGGGATTGATCCACATGTGACAGTAGGCGAAGTCGATGGTGAAATCGTTCCATTCCACGCCTGTGCCCAGGGTCAGGGCCGTGCGGCCGTTGGACGGCACCATGAAGTCGGAATGGTCTTCGTTGATGACCGGGGTCTCGTACCAGAAACCGGCACGCAGGCTCCACCAGTCCAGGGGCTTGTATTCCACGCTGGCATTGAAGTTCCAGCCGTCGCTCCAGTTCTTGTGGCTGATGGAATTCGAGCCGTTATCCATGTAGATGTTCAGGGAATTGTAGGTGGACCAGCGGGTCCAGACAGCGCCCACTTCGAAGCTCAGATTGTCCAGGGGCTTGTAGGCCACGCCCAGGGCCAGGGAATCGGGCAGCTGCACGGTACCGTGGGCATCTGCATCCTGAAACTCTTTCATCCCGCTCCGCTTCAGTCCCCCCTCATACTTGGCCTCACCATAGACATTGGCCGTGACCTGGGTCTTGTAGGCCAGGCCGATGGACCACTCATCGTTCAGGCGGGCATGCAGGCCGAAGTGGCCGCCCACGCCCCAGCCGGAGCCCTGGACTTCAATATCATTGTCAAAAGCCGGATTGCCTGCCATGCCCGGCAACGGTGTAGGAAACTTCTGCTCCGTGGTCAGGTTGATGTTCATGATCTCCAGACCGGCGGACACGGAGAATATGTCATTGATCTTCCAGGCCAGGGTGGGCACGGCGGAGATGGTCTGCAGGTTGACGCTGTACAGATTGTAGCGGCCGGTCCAGTTCTGGTCATAGCTGTTGCCCAGACCGAAGCGCGAGAACACGCCCAGGCCCAGCCACAGGCTGTCGTTGAGCTGCCAGCTGGCATACGCATGCGGCATGGCCCACACAGCGGGCTTGGTGGTGGTCTCCTGCTTGCCGTACGTCGTATCCAGCGAGAGGGTCCCCATGGGAGCGATAAGGCCCATACCGCCCATGACCTGGACGCCGGGCAGCTGGGTGATGCCGGCCGCGTTATAGGCGATGGCCGACACATCGTCGGCACGGCCCACCATGCCGCTGGCCAGACCCAGACCGCGTGCGCTCCACTCGGTCAGTGCAAAACCTTCAGCCATGGCGGACGACGCCACTCCCAGGACCAGGGCCATCCACAGGGCCACCACGCGCAAAGCTTTCATTCTTCCTCCCTTGACCGTGAAGCACCGGACAAACGCTTGCCGCCCGGTACTGACTCCTGCTCTGCCGTGCCCGGTTATGAGGCATACCGTCCGCTCCGGCATCAGGGCCGGTCAAAGGCCGCAAAAATGCCGGGGCAGGCACCACAGGGCTTTCCCCAGTAAAAAGATCCCGCCTGCGGGAAAAAATAAACCGAAAAATTAAAGCATATTGACAGGGTCAAGGTCAAGGAAAAGCCGCAGCCGACGGGCACATTGCTGCCGGGAGGCCTCATGGTACAGCGCCCTGACCGACTGCCAGTCCGCACTTTTGATGAGGCAGGAAAAACGCCTGCGCCCCCGCAGCATGGCCAGCGGCGCGGGGATGGGGCCCAGCAGGCGCAGCCCCAGCTCCCGGGCCCTGGCCTGCAGCAGCCGGGCCAGTTCGCCCAGTGCCGCCGCACCGGCGGGATCTTCGGCAGGAAAGGAGATGCGCAGCAGGGCAAGGCGCACGAAAGGAGGATAGCCGTATTGCCGCCGCCGGGCCAGCTCGGCGGCATAAAAGCCTTCGTAGTCACCGCGCTGGACATATTGCCAGCAGTAATGGCTGGTATTGCGGGTCTGTATCAGCACCCTGCCCGGTTTCTCCCCGCGACCGGCCCGGCCCGCGGACTGGACCAGCAGCTGGAAGGAACGCTCCGCTGCCCTGTAGTCCGGCAGATTGAGGCCCAGGTCGCCGTCCGCCACGATGGCCAGGGTCACGTCGGGGAAATGGTGGCCCTTGGAAAGCATCTGGGTGCCCACAAGGATGGGGGACTCATGCCGGGCAAAGGCCGCCAGTATCTCTTCCATGCGCCCGGGACGCCGGGTAGTGTCCCGGTCCAGCCGCAGCACAGGCTGTCCGGCCAGCGTGGACAGGTACTCTTCCAGCCTTTCGGTGCCTTCCCCCATGGGCAGGAAATTCATGCTCCTGCACTGCGGGCAGGGACTGGGAAAGGGGATGGCATAGCCACAGTAGTGGCAGACGAGCCTCCCCCGTCCCTTGTGATAAGTCAGGGCGATGTGGCAATGCGGACAGCTGACGGTCTCCTTGCAGTCCAGGCAGTACAGCAGGGGCGCGTAGCCGCGCCGGTTCAGCAGGACCACGGCCTGCTCCCCGCGTTGCAGCACTTCCCGCAGGGCCTGCTCGCTGCGGGCGGCCAGCAGGCCTTCCCCGGCCAGCCCGCTGGTATCCACCAGTTCCACCGGCGGCAGGGGGCGCCCCCCTACCCTCTCCGGCAGGCGCAGGAGATCTATCTGTCCCTGGCTGGCCGCATGGAACGTCTTGATGTCCGGTGTGGCCGACCCCAGCACCAGCAGGCCGCGCTGCCGTGCGATACGGGACCAGGCCAGCTCCTTGGCCTGATAGGGCAGGGACTCGTCCTGTTTGAACGAGCTGTCGTGTTCCTCGTCCAGGATGACACAGCCCAGCTCGGGCACGGGTAGGAAAAGCGCGGAACGTGTCCCCACCACGAGGCAGGGCTCCTGCCGGGCGGCAAGGCGGCGAAAGATCTCCTCACGGCGCGCCGAAGTCTGGTAACCGTGGTAGAAAAACAGGGGGACATGGGGCAGGACGCAGGCGGCATCCCGGCGCAATTTGCAGGCCAGGGCCACTTCAGGGGCCAGCAGGAGGACGCTCTTGCCCCGTCCTGTGCAGTGGCGGATCAGCTCCAGATAGACGGCCGTCTTGCCGCTGCCGGTCACGCCGAACAGCAGGACCGAGGCGGGCCGCTCCGCCTCCAGGGCGGCGCGCAGGGCCTCCAGCGCCCGCTGCTGGTCCGCCGTAAGGGCAAAGGCACGGGGCGCGGGCGGGAGCAGGTCATCGGCGGGCTCATCGGCATCGGCGTGCCGCAGGGCCACCAGGCCGGCATGAAGCAGGGAACGCAGGGCTGGAGCACTGCCCGTGCCCAGCTCCCGCGCCAGTTGACGGCGGCTGACCTGTCCCCGTTCATGCAGATATTCCAGAATCTCGCGCTGCCGTATGGCCTGCGGCCGTACCGGCCAGGGCGGATCCACCCGCAGCAGACACATCTCCTCACCGGCGGCATCCCGGCCCGGTGGCAGGAGCCGGGCCTCGCCCCGGCACAGGGCCGCGGCCAGAGCCCGGCGCAGCTCAGGCGCCAGCTCTCCGGTCTCTTTCACGGTGCAGGAAAAATCCTTGTCCGCAGCCAGCCAGCGGATACGCAGCCCCACCTGGCGCAAGCCCTGCGGCAAGACATGCCCCAGCACCCTCCCCGGCTCCAGCCCCTGCCGGATGGCCAGATCCCGTGCCAGGGCCCTGACCTCTTCCGAAAGCAGGGGAACGGTCTCCAGCGGCCAGACCGCCTCCCTGCAGGTGACCCCGTCAGGAAGATCGCTGTGCTCCCGGCATTCCAGGATGATGCCCGCCCGCAACGCCCCCCGCCCCAGGGGGATGGCCATGCGCAAACCTTCCTGCCAGAACGTCTTCGGGAAGATATCCGGCAGGACATAGGTCAGGGTACTGTAAGGCGCGGACAGCAGGGCGATACGGGCGAACATGGGACCTCGTGCAGGAAACGGAGCCTGTCCTCCCCCAACGGCAGGAACAGGGCACGCCCTTCCGGCGGGCTCCGTCAGACACGATGATGTGCGGTGGGGGAACGGCCCTCTCCGAAAAAGCAGACGGGGAACCGGCGGACAGGGACAGTCCCCGCTTGGCGGCCCAGCATAGGCGGTCGGCAGGGGCAAGGCAAGGGGCCGCCGCATGCCGGAGAGGACAGCCCCGGGCCGGAAAGGGCCCCGGCAAGGGGCGGCATCCGCAACAGGGGCCACCGGCAGGCATGGCTCCGCCCGGAAAGATGCCCGCACCGGTATCAAAAACACCAGCCTGAGGCAGGGCCTGTCCCGCTTCGCGCCTGCCAGGTGCGAACAGGCTAACGCCATAATGCAAAAGGGGGGCTTGCGCCCCCCTTGGAAAGCATTGCGGTCGTAACGACTAGAAGCTGTAAGCGAAGATCAGCTGGGCCTTCCAGGCATCCTGCTTCTTGTAGGAATCGGAACGGTAGCTGCGCTTCCAGGTGTCGTCGTCAACCATGTTCACGATGTAGCCCAGTTCCAGGTTGGCTTCCAGATTTTCGTAGATCTGGTAGCTGTTGACCAGGTTGAATTCCAGCAGACCGTCGTTGGTGGTCAGGTACGGACCTTCGACAGTACCGTTGTCCCAGCCGTAGGAGGTGGACACGTACTTGGCCATGGCCGGGCTGTTGGTACCGCCCCAGTAGGCCACGCGGAAGGAGTGCTTCAGGTCTTCCACGAAGCTCATGTCGTGCAGGCGCAGGCCCACGCCCCAGGTACCGGCATAGGTCAGGTTCTTATCGTACAGGCGGCCGTCGCCCCAGCCGTAGTTGGCATCGCCCATGAAGGACATGAAGTTGCCGCAACCGGACAGGGTGGGCATACGCTCGGAACCGTTCTTGACGTTGCCGTCGTCACCGGAGGAGTACCAGCCGAAGATGCCGGGGGTACCCCAATCCAGCTTGTATTCCACCAGGGCCTTGACCAGCCAGCCTTCACGCTTGGTATCGCCGCGGCGCCAATCGCCGGTGTTCTGCTGCATCACGCTGTAGCGGCCCATGGATTCGATATAGCCGTAGTTGATGTCCAGCTCGATATTCAGCGGATCGAAAGCCGTGACGGAAATGGGCAGACCGGCCCAGAAAGCGGAACCGTAGGCCTTGCCGGTGTTGATATCCTTGATATTGTCGCCCCACACACCGTTGGCATAGGGATACGGACGCATAGTGTACTGGGGATAGTTACCCTTACCAATCGTACCCGCATCAATGCCATCCCAAGCATTGGCGCCGATCATGCCGTACATGGCCCAAGGGGTCACCTTCACACCGTCGAAGGTCAGGGGCACCATGAGGGCGAACAGGTCCACATTGTCATGGTAGTTCTGGTAGCCATCAGGAGTCCAGCGGTTGGAAGCGGAGCTGTCGCCATCCCAGTTGTCATTGAAGGGGCGAGCCCAGACAGCGGTCAGGCCCACGTTTTCATTGAACTGGTAGCTGGCCACGATACCGGCCACGTCGTCATCCAGTACGGCGGAGCCGCCGGCCACGTTGGGCATGGCGATGGCCTGGATACCCATGCGGAACTTGAGATCCGTATTGGGCACCATCCAGTCGATGTAGGCATTCTTCAGTTCCACAACGCTGGTGGAGTCAGCGCCCAGAGCGCCGCCGGAAGAGTTCTGGCCCCAGGTGGTATCGCCGATTTCAAAGTACACGGTACCGGACAGAGCTTCGGAAGCCACGGCGTCCAACTGCAGACGAACGCGCTGCATGGCGCTGAAGGCGTCATCCTGGTCAACAGCTTTCTTGCTTTCCCCCTTCTTATTGGTGTGGCTCACAAAGGAACCGTCACCAGCGGCAAAGCCCATCAGCCATTGGCCTTTGGCCTTGAAATCAATGGCGCTGGCACCGGTGGCGGCGCCCAGCAGCATGCCCGCAGCAAGAGCGAGGGTCATCAGCTTTTTCATGATAAAAACCTTCCTTCCTGAGAGAAATTTTCTGGCCCTGATGTGGGGCGTTCCTCCCCAGGGCAGCCTCACCAGCCAGATTCCAACAAAACTGTACACTTCCCATAAGAGTACAAATTTTGTTACTCCACCATACGCACGGCCCTACCTCTCGTCAAGAGCGAAAGGACAATTTTTTGTACCCCCAATGGCCTGACAGGCCCGGGCTCCAGGCAGGCGCACGCTTGTCTGATGCATCCCTCCGGTGAGCGGCAAAATTGTGGAGGGGAGGTCCGGCCGCTAGGGGATCGGGCAAGCGCGCGCCGTGCGGAGGCGCGCCATACAAAAAAGACCCCCTCGCGCTGAAAGCGGCAAGGGGGTCTCGAACG